>ENA-ORIC01000435-ORIC01000435.1-human-gut-metagenome-genome-assembly--contig:-NODE-435-length-54569-cov-9.839224_pt1 | contig 54569 bp, 43 predicted proteins | sample MGYA00243023_ERZ508732 | MGnify/ENA primary metagenome ERZ508732 (study PRJEB26277, sample SAMN04329767) | human gut metagenome | biome: human-associated habitat | host: Homo sapiens | place: USA... | reverse complement strand
CTGATGAACCTCGGAGAGCCGCCGTTGTAGAGGTGGCGTTCCACCGAGATCCACGCTCTCGAAGCGAGCTTTTGACATTCGTTGATGCCGAGTAAGTGGCCGCGTCCCGAAGCCTTGCGGTGCTTGGCGACGTCGGCATGAAAGTCGTACTCGCTCAAGCGGAACCGCACGCGAAGATCGCGGAAAGCCTTGGTTCTTTCTCTGCCTTTCGGCATGGCCCTTGTGGCCTGCCACTCAGGTGTGGCACGCATCTGCAACACACGATCCCATCCACCGCCCATGACGGCGTTCTGAAGGTTGCAGCCGAAACTGAAACTCTTCCGCAGTCGACGGCGGTCTTGATCTCCGGTGATGATCGGTAGATTGATGATGAAGGATTTCGTGCTCATGGGAGTACCTTAGCACAGGGGGTGGAAAGACACACGCCTTTCATCGGGGACAACCAAATAGATCGGAAGAGAGAGGTTTGCCGCATTCCTCCATCCGAATGAATTCGGAGGCTTCCTGCGGCTGTTTCTGTGAAGCGAGCGCTCAGGTTGAAGGAACTTTGACCGTCGCAACGGTCATGCCAGGCGGCTGGGGAAAACGCCTCGGCTTCTCCTCCATCGCCATCACTGCCGCACAAAAAGAACCGCCCGCCGGGCGCGAGCCTCGGCGGGCGTTTCCCGAAGTCACTGACTTCGGACTCAGAGCGTCATGCGTTTCAGAGCTTGCCGCCCGGGACGATCTTGCGAAGGTCGAACTTCGTGCCGAGCGCGATGCGCTCGAGCCTCATGCCCATCTCGGCCTGGCGGAACCAGTAAAGGGCTTCGGCGTCCTTCGGACCGATGACTTCGCAGTCATGTTCGCCGGTCACGAAGAGAGCGGTGCCTTCGGGCAAACCGATGACTTCCTCGTCCTTGTTGTACCACAGGAACTCTTCAAGACGGTCTTCGCGCGTTTCGTTGTTGAGGCCGGACGTGCCCGCAGCGGAGATGAAGTGCGGGTTCGTCTGGAACGGGATGAACCCGAAGGTGTTGAAGGACGGCGGTTCGGCGATCGGCATGTCGTTCGTCGTGCGCAGCGTCGGGCAGGCGACGTTGCCGCCGGCGGACCAGCCGCAGTACGGGATGCCGCCGTTGACACGGTCGCGGATCAGGTCGATGATGCCGGCCTCGTACATGCGGGTGACGAGCGCCCACGTGTTGCCGCCGCCCACCGCGATGGCGGACGCTTCGCGAACGGCCTTCTGCGGATCCTTGAAGCGATGGATCGAGACGATCTTGTGGCCGAAGGGCTTGAAGGCGTCCTGAACCTGCTTTTCATACCCGTCGTAAGTGCCCGCAACCTTGGCATAGGGGATGAAGAGAATCTCGTACTTCGTGCTGCCGTAGAGCTGCTCGTACTGCTCGCCCGCGAAGTCGAGGTAGCCCGACGTGTGGTAGTGGGAGCTCGACTGGATGAGGACGCGGCGCTTTTCGCTCACCTTCTGAGCGGGAAGCGGCTTCTTGATCTTGGCTTGGGCGGAACCCGCAGCGCCCGCAAGGGCGGCGACGGAGCCGAGAACGGCGGTCTGCATGAGCGAACGGCGTGACAGCGACATGATTCTCTCCTTCATGTCGAAAAGGTCTCCGGATTCTGGTCGGAAATCCGGACTGATGGTCACCGTGTCCGACACGCTGCACGCATTCGGGCGGCCCCTGTCGAAGCACGTGCGTTGAGTCTACGTTGAGACCCCAGGCCCCGACACCACGGGAAATCCTTACCGCTCATGGTGTTATCCATGATTGTGCATTACATCTCTTACACTTTCCAAAACGCCTGTCCGCGAAGAGCTTGCGGCGCAACGCCGTCGAAAGGCGACACGTTGCCCGCGTTTTCCCGATGCCTGAAAAGGTCGGCAACAACTTGCGGGAAAATCCCGACTGGGGGATCCCGCCCGAAAGCGGGCGAAAGAAGAACGTCAAAAAGGGCGCCCGTTCCGATGAGAACGGACGCCCCGAAGGCTGCGCGGGCGGTGGCCCGCGCCTCAAGACGACGAAAAGAAGGCGTCACCAGCCGCGAACGTGATCGAGCGCGGCCGTCACGCGTCCCTCCTCATTGACGAGAAGGAGCTTTTCATAGGGCGCCGCGGTCGGGCAGGCGTGGTTGGGCATGATGCGAAGATGCGTGCCGACGGGCAGGTCCTCGGGCTTGAGTCGGTCGCCTGCGGCGGCCTCGATGATGCCGTGTTCCTGATTGGCGCCCGTCATGCGGATGTCGCAGCCGCGAAGCGGCCTGCCGTCGACGTCGCAGACGAGGCCGTAGCCGAAGTCGCAGTGCTGGCGGGCGGTGCCGCGGTCGCGGGACATGGCCATCCAGCCCGCGTCGACGATCACCTGGCCCTTTTCGGGCTGGTGGCCGATGACGGTGCAGAGCACCGTGCCTGCAATGCGGTCCATCGGCACGACGCCGAGATTCATCATGAAGAGGTCGCCGAGCGCATAGACGCCCGCGCGGATTTCGGTCACGCCCGTCTCATCCTCGGCATGGGTCATGGTGGGCGTCGAGCCGATCGAGACGATGCGCACTTCAAAGCCCGCCTCCCTCAGGCGGTTCGCGGCCGTCACGATCCCGTCGCGTTCATTGGCAGCGGCCCTGCGGATGACGGCGAGGTTTTCGACGTCGTAGCTTGCGCCCGCATGCGTGAGAACGCCCGCGAGCTCGGCGCCGTCCGTGAGGGCGCGCGCGATCTCGATGAGGAGTTCGCTTTCGGGCCTGACGCCCGAGCGGTGGCCGTCGCAGTCGACCTCAATGAGGACGGGGATCGTGACGCCGCGCCTGGTACAGAAGGCGCTGACGGCCTTCGCGGCCGCGACGTTGTCGAGGATGATCTTCAGATCGCACCCAGCTTCGCGGATGGCGGCGACGTCGGCGAGCTTCTGCGGGGCGATGCCCACGGCGTAGATCAGGTCCTTCACGCCGTTTTCGGCGAAGTAGCGGGCCTCGGCGAGCGTGGAGACGGTGGCGGGGCCTTCGGGCGAAAGCATCTGGCGGCGAGCGATCTCGATCGACTTGTGGGTCTTGAGATGCGGGCGCAGAGTCACGCCGAGACGGGCGGCCTTCTCTTTTGCGAAGTCAAGGTTCACCTGGAGCTTCGCGTCGTCGATGACGAAGGCGGGCGTGGCGACTTCGGGGTCGGTGAGCAGACGGCCGACGGGGTCGGCTCGACGGAGACGGTTGGTCATGGATTATCTCTCCTCAAGGCTGCGGGCCGTGTCCTGCGAAGGTGGTCGGCCTGCGCGGGGATCCTGCAGATATGAGCAAGCCCACCGTACGCCTCGCGGGCGTCCGATGGGCTCGGAACCGAACTCGCCACGGGCGCCTGCAGGTGCGTGCGCCGGCGGCGGATCGTCGATCAGTTCGGGATGAAGGCGGCGACGGCCTGCTGTTCACCCTGAAGTTCGGCGACGTTCTTCGCGATGCGGGCCTTCGTGTCCTCGGTGAGTTCGAGACCCTTGACGATTTCGTACGAGCCGTCCTCCTTCACGATGCAGGGGAAGCCGAAGACCATGCCTTCGGGGACGCCGTAGGAGCCGTCGGACGGAACGCCCATCGTGACCCAGCGGCCTTCGGAGCCGCAGAACCAGTCGTGGATGTGGTCGATGGCGGCACTGCCGGCGGAAGCGGCGGAGCTCGCGCCGCGGGCGGCGATGATGGCGGAGCCGCGCTTGGCGACGGTCGGCATGAAGTCGTTCTTCACCCATTCGTCATCGACGAGGGACGGAGCGGCCTTGCCTTCGACCGTGGCGAACGTGATGTCGGGAACCATGGCCGGGGAATGGTTGCCCCAGACGGCCATGTGCTCGATCGAGGCGACGGGGGCGCCCGTCTTTTCGGCGAGCTGCGACATGGCACGGTTCTGGTCGAGGCGGAGCATGGCGGAGAAGCACTTCGGATCAAGATCCGGGGCGTTCTTCATGGCGATCCAGGCATTGGTGTTGCACGGATTGCCGACGACGAGCACCTTGACGTTGCGGCTGGCGGCGACGTTGAGGGCCTGGCCCTGCTGGCGGAAGATGGCGGCGTTGGCCTCTAGCAGGTCGGCGCGTTCCATGCCGGGACCGCGCGGACGGGCGCCGATGAGGAGCGCGACCTCGCAGTCGCGGAAGGCCTCGACGGGATCCTGAACGGCACGCATGCCGGCCAGAAGCGGGAAGGCGCAGTCGGAGAGCTCCATCATCACGCCCTTGAGGGCGGCGGCGGAGGTCGGATTGGCGCGTTCGAGCAGCGTGAGGAACACGGGCTGGTCCGGGCCGAACATGGCGCCGGAGGCGATGCGGAAGAGCGTGGCGTAGCCGATCTGACCGGCGGGGCCGGTCACCGTCACGCGAACGGGTGCTTTCATGGTTTCTTCTCCTTGATCCTGAAGCATTCAGGATGAAAATGAATTCGGATGTTTAACCGGATTGTCTGCTTATTATGCACGGCCCCGCAGGCGGATGCGCCTGCGGACGCCCTGCTCGGAAATCAAACGCTGGCGAGCTCGACGGCCGACTCGATGGTGCGGTAGTCGGGCTTTTCGGAGCGGCGTTCGCGCTCCCTGTATTCACAATGCAGAAGCTCGTGCGCAAGCGGGCTGCCGGGCTCGCCGAGGAAGTCCCTGTAGAGCCTCACGACGTCCTCGTTTTCGTGCGACGTGCGCAGCTTCATCGAGGCGTCGGTGCTGTAGACGGCGTTCTGCCTGCGCTCGAGCGTGCTGCGCCAGACGATGCCGCGCACCGTTCCGCCGCCGCCCACGCAGCCGCCGGGACAGGCCATGACCTCGACGAAGTGGTAGGGTGAGCGACCCTCGCGCACCATCCTGATCACCTCGTCGGCCGCGCGCATGCCGTGCACGACCGCGATCCTCAGCTTGCCGAAGGCCTCCGTCTCGACTTCGGCCTCCTTGAAGGTCACAAGTCCCCTGACGGGCTCGAAGGCGATGCGGCCGAGATCGGGTCCGCCCGCAAGCGCCGAGACCGTCCTGAGCGCGGCCTCCATCACGCCGCCCGTCGTCGCGAAGAGCTGCGCGGCGCCCGAACCTTCGCTCATGAAGGGCGAGTCGAATTCGGCGGGCTCGAGGCTCATGAGGTCGATCCCGCGACGGTCGAGCATGGCCGCAAACTCCTGGACCGTGAGCACGAGGTCCACGTCCGGTTCGCCGCCGTGCTTGAGAAGCTCGCGCGCGGCCTCGTCCTTCTTCGCCGTGCAGGGCATGATCGAGATCGAGCGGATGCGCTCCGCGGGAATGCCGAGCGTCTTCGGAAGCCAGGTCTTGGCGAGCGCGCCGAAGATCGCCTGCGGACTCCTCGTCGAGGAAATGTGCGGGATCATGTCGGGGCGGTTCTTCTCGATGTGGTTGATCCAGCCCGGGCAGCAGGAGGTGAACATCGTGTCGGGATGCCCGTGCAGCGTCCCCGCCTCCTTCTGCCTGCGAAGGCGTTCGAGCAACTCGGTTCCCTCTTCCATGATCGTCACGTCGGCGGACCAGCGCGTGTCCATCACGCAGTCGGCGCCGAGCTTCCTAAGCGCGGCGACGATCCTGCCCTGCAGGTTTTCGCCCGGACGCGCGCCGATGCTCTCGCCGATCGTCACGCGCACGGCGGGCGCGAACTGCACGACGGTCGTGACTGCGGGATCGTCGAACCAGTCGAGCGCACGGTCGGTCTGATCCTTGACGGCCAGGGCGCCGGTCGGGCATACGAGCGCGCACTGGCCGCACTGGATGCAGGTCTCGGACTCGCCCCAGGGGCCGCCGAAGCTCACCGCGGCGTTGGTACCCGTATGGTCGAGCTTGATGACGCCGATGCCCTGCACCTGGCGGCAGGCCTCGATGCAGCGAAGGCAGCGGATGCACTTGTCGGGCGTGAAGACGAGGCCGTTGGCCGAGGCGTCCGTCTCGACGGGACGCGTTGCGAGGCGGCCCGAAAGGCGCGTGACGTCAAGGCCCACGACGCGGGCGACCTTCTGCAGCTCGCAAGCGCCGTGGCGCGCGCAGCCCGAGCAGGTCTCGCAGTGGTCCGAGAAGAGGAGCTCCGCCTGGAGCTTCTGCATGCGGCGGACCTTGTGCGAGTAGGTGTCGACGGCGTCGCCCTCGACAAGACGGGTCTCGCAGGCCGTCACCACGCGGCTCGTGCCGTCGGCGCGGGTGACCTCGACGAGGCACATGCGGCAAGTGCCCGGACGGTGATTGAGCGCCGCAAATTCGCAAAGCGTCGGAATGAAGGTGCCCGTGCGCCGGGCGACTTCTAGAATGGTTTCGCCCTCGGTGAACTCGACGGGCTGTAGATTGATCGTGGCCAGCATTCTGGGGGTCTCCTTCACGCGATCAGAGTTCGTCCATGGCGCTCTTGCCGGGGATCGGGAAGAGCGTCTTCACGCCGAAGAGGCGGTAGCAGCGCAGGCAGCGCTTCGCCTCCTCACGGGCGTCGGACTCGGTGAGTCCGTGCTCGACTTCCTCCCAGTTGCCCACGCGCTCGGCGGCGGACAGCATGCCGATCTCCCTGCGGGGCCTGAAGACGACGGGACGGTCGGGCACGCACTTGCCGAGAAGGTCGGCCTTCCTGATGAGGTCCGCAAAGCGCAGGCGCGGATTGAACCCCGGTGCGTCGGTCATCAGGTACTCGTGGATCGCCATGGCGGCGTTCTGGCCCTGGGCCATGCCCCAGATGAGGGACGTCGGGCCCGAGGAGGCGTCGCCGCCCGCGAAGACGCCTTCGCGCGAAGTGCGCAGCGACTCGTCGACCTCGATGGTGCCGCGCTTCGTGAGTCGGATGCCGTCGGCCTCGCAGAAGATCGACGTGTCGAGCTTCTGGCCGATGGCGGCAATCACATAGCGGCACGGCACGACGAATTCGCTCCCCTCGACGGGCCTGACGGAACGGCGGCCCGAGGCGTCGGGCTCGCCTTCGGCCATGCGCACGAGGCGGATGCCCGTGACGCGGCCGTCCTCGACGATCACCTCAACGGGCGCCGTCAGGAATTCGAATCCGATGTCCTCCTCCATGGCGGCCTTGATCTCCTCGGGGTCCGCGGGGGCGGAGGCGCGGGTGCGCCTGTAGGAGACCGTCACCCTGCCGCCCTTCATCAGGCGGCGGGCCGTGCGGCAGCAGTCCATGGCGACGTTGCCGCAGCCAACGACCACGACGTCGCCGTCAAGCTCGATCGGCTCGCCGCGGCTCTGGTGGCCCTCGACGTCGACGAGGAAGTCGAGCCCCTTGAGGTAGCCGTCGGCGGACTTGTCCTCGCCCGGCAGGTTGAGGTACTGGCCGAGCGCGCAGCCCACGCCGAGGAAGACCGCGTTGTAGCCGCGTCTGAAGAGCGAGTCGAGCGTGAAGTCGCGCCCGAAGCGGCTGTTGAAGAAGTACTGGCCGCCCATGCGCTCGATCGCGGTCGTCTCCGTCTCGAGAAGCGAGTTCGGCAGACGGTAGGCGGGAATGCCGAGGCGAGCCATGCCGCCCGCGCCCGCATGCTCTTCATAAATGTCGACCATGTGGCCGCGGCGAAGCAGATGGTAGGCGCAGTTGATGCCGGCGGGACCCGCGCCGATCACGGCGACGCGCTTCGAGACGGGCGTGGGCTCCACGCGCTCGTTCCTGAAGAGCGCCTCGATCGTCTGGCCGCAGTAGTCGGCCGCATAGCGCTTAAGGTCCTTGATCGCGACGGGGCGGTCGACGTGGTTGCGCGCGCAGGCCGTCTCGCAGGGGCGCACGCACACGCGGCCGCAGGAGCCGACGAGCGGATAATGGCGCAGCAACACGCCCGTGGCGAGCTCGGGGTGGCCGTCGCGGATGTAGTCGATGTAGCGCGGCACGTTCACCTTCGCGGGACAGGCCTCAATGCAGGGGGCCGTCGCCACGCTGATGAAGTCGCGCTGGGTGGCGGGCATGACGGGCGCGTTGACGAGAAGCTCGGGAAAGTGCTCGAGCGCGCCGAGAATGGGCTCGGGCGTCGTGAGGCCTATGCCGCAGAGGCTCGTCTCCTTCATCTGAAGGGCAATGTCGCGGATGCGCTCCCAGTCGACTTCGGATCCCCTGCCCTCGCAGGCGGCTTCAAGCGCCTCGACGATCATCACGCCGCCCGCACGGCACGGCGTGCAGCGGCCGCAGGCGAGCTCCCTGACGCGCTTGTAATAGGAAAGCAGCACGTCCGCGAGCGTCACGCGATTGTCGAACATCAGGAAGCCCTGGGGACCGGCAAAGCCCGCAACGGGATTGCCGCTGTTGAAGGCGAGGAATTCGCTCAGCGGAAGGCCCTCGGGCGCCTTTCCGTCGATCGTGCGGCGGTTGTCGTACGCGCGTCCCTTCCAGACGCCGTAAATCAGCTCGTCCATATGAAAACATCCTCTCAAGCAGGATTCGGCCGGGCGCGCCTTTTCATGCGCGGACCGGGAGTTTCAGCATAAAAGTCTACGGGAACCCGTCAAGTGTATAGTTTTTTATAGACGCAGAGGAGCCGCCACTGTATGATGGGGTCTAGCGGTTCTCAGCACCGTCCCGACGCGGCCTTCAGCCGGCGTTCAGGCAAGGGTTCCCGTCGGGAGGAAATTATAGCTAGAAAAAATTTTACAAGCAATAAATTTTTTATATATTCACTTATGAAGCCCATACTCGCCCCGTACGTTCCGATTGCCGACCTTGTTGCCAAGACCTTCGGCGAAGACGTTGAAGTCGTTCTTCACGACCTGTCGGATCCGCAGCATTCGGTCGTCTACGTCGCCAACAACAAGGTGACGGGCCGCCAGGTGGGCGAAAGCTTCCGTCATCTGATCACGAAGGCGATCCATTCGCCGGGCGAATCGGGCGACGTCAACCCGAACTTCTACTTCCGCCACGAGGGGCGCCTCATCCGCAGCTCCTCCTCGATCATCCGTGACGAGAACGGGCACATTGCGGGTGCGTTCTGCATCAACGTCGACACGACGCGCATCACCCGCCAGATCGACATGCTCGCTCAGATGCTCCCCGGGATCGACAAGGGCGTACTTCCGCTCCTGCCCGACGAGGAAAACGAGGACGTCTGTCCCGTCGACACGAACCGCACCGTGATGGAGATCATGACGGACCTCGTCGACAACATCACGGGCGACATTCCCTCGGGCTCGATGACGCGAGAAAAGAGGATCGAGCTCATCCGCTTCATGGACCAGCGCGGCGTCTTCCTCGTGAAGGGCGCCATCGACCGCGTCGCCGAAAAGCTCGGCATCTCGAAGGTGACCGTCTACTCCTACCTCGACGAAGTCCGCGGCAAGCGCTGACCGCCACCTGTTTCTCGCCCCGAACCGCGTGACCTGCGGTCCGGGGCGTTCTGCATTCACAGACCAGACAAGGAGACTCTGATGAAATTCGTCCAGCCCCCGTTCAAGGGTGAAAACAAGGGCCACTACACGCCGGGCATCATCTCGAAGGGCATGCTCTACGTCTCGGGCCAGCTCTCGATCGATCCCGACACGCGCGAGGTCTGCCGGGGCGACATCCGCGACCATGCGCGCCTTGCGCTCGACAACGTCGACCGCGTGCTCAAGGAGGCGGGCGTGCGCCGCGACCAGGTCGTCTACTGCCGCGTCTACACCACGAAGGGCGAGTACTGGGGCCCGATCAACGAGGTCTACGCCGAATTCTTCGGCGCACACAAGCCCGGCCGCCTCGTCGCCACCGTGCCCGAGCTGCACTTCGGCTGCCTCGTCGAGATCGAGGCCGTGGCCGAGCTCGACGAGGACTGATCCGCATTTCTTTTATAGGGAGACAGCCTCATGACCGCCGGCTACGTCTGCACCTCCTGCGGCGCCGCATGCGCCGCCGACACCCATGAACCCAAGTGCCGCTGCGGCGGCCTCTTCGAGCTCGACTTCACGCCGCCCGCGTGGGATCCCGCCCGCATCGACCGCTCCGAATGGAGCATCTTCCGCTACCGCGACTTCATGGCCGTGGACGGCGACGTCTGGCGCTCCGTCACGATGGGCGAAGGCATGACGCCCGTGATCGAGATGGACGGCAGAAACGGCGTCCTGCTCAAGATGGACTACGCCATGCCCACGCTCTCCTTCAAGGACCGCGGCGCGGCGACGCTCGTGAGCCACATGCTGGCGATCGGCGTCAGGACCTGCGTGCAGGACTCCTCGGGCAACGCGGGCAACTCCGTCGCGGCCTACGCGGCCCGCGCCGGGATCGCATGCGAGATCTACGTACCCGAAGGCACGAGCCCCAAGAAGATCACGATGATCGAGTCCCACGGCGCCAAGGTGCACGTGGTGCCGGACACGCGCGACCACTGCGCGGACGTCTGCCGCGCGCAGGTGGCCGAACGCGGCGCGTACTACGCCAACCACGTCTACAACCCGTACTTCTACGAAGGCATGAAGGCCTACGTCTACGAGACCTTCGAGCAGCTCGGCCGTATCCCGGCCAACATCGTGATTCCCGTCGGCAACGGCACGCTCTTCATCGGCGCCGTCAAGGCGCTCGAGCATCTGCACGCCTCGGGGGCAATCGAGCGCTTCCCCAACATCATCGCGCTCCAGAGCGAGAAGTGCGATCCGCTCTACCGCGCCCGCGAGGCGGGGCTTGAGGATCCCGCACGCGTCACGCCCGCGCCCACGATGGCCGAGGGCATCGCCATCGGCGTTCCGATGCGCGGCCGCGAGATCCTTGACATGATGAAGCGCCACGACATCAGGGTCGTGCACGCTCCCGAGGACCGCATCCTCGAGGCCCGCGCCCTGCTCGCCCGCCGCGGCATCTACTGCGAGCACACCACGGCCGCCAACTACGCCGCCTGGGTCCGCTACTGCGAGCTCTACGGCCCCACGCCCGACACGCTCATCACCATGTGCGGCGCAGGCATCAAGTCCGACCACTGACCCGCACGCTCAGCCGTTGCGGCTCCCTGCACCTCAGGGAACCGCAACGCGCATCCGCCCCCTTCACCATCCTCCCTGCGGCCTCCTCCCGCCTTCCCATCCTGCTTCCTGATGTCTCGGACACCGCCTTCAAGTGCTGACGGAGAACACGTTCCCCGAGTATTTCGACTCAAGACGAAACCCTGTCCCACGAAGGGAATACGCCGTAGGCAAAACGCCTTAAGGCTGTCATTTATAAGAGACGTGAAATTTCAGTTGAATTGCAAACCTTCTTTGACGGCTTGACGCAGGCCACAAGACGGCGTTTTGACGTCCGAATCCGTCCTCGAGCAGGCACATGATTGAATGGCGCGGGCCCCTCGCCCGCACACCCGAACGCGCTTCGAGCGCCGCCGCCTTCCTGTCGCTCACGCTATGCGCCTTCTTCGGCATTCTGAAGACGAAGGGCGCGCTGATGGGCTTCGGCAACGGCACGATCTAGCTCATCGTCTGCGCGTTCTTCCTCTCGCGCGGCTTCATCAAGATGAGGCTCGGCCGCCGCATTGCGTTTCGCATCATTCAGGCGATCGGCAGGAGCGCCGCGTCGCTCGGCTATTCGATCGTCCAGTCGCTCTCGAGCGCCTTCGACTCCGAACCCGGCCCCACCGCAGGCCGCATCGGCAAGTACCTGATGCAGGTCGGCTTCCATGCCGACGCCGTGACCTGCATAATGTTCCTCACCTCGATGGCCGGCAACCCGCTCTGCGTGGGTCTCCATCGGCGTCGAGCTCACCTGGATGCAGTGGGCGGTCGCCGCCATCGTGCCGGGCCTCGTCTGCCTGCTCCTCGTGCCGCTCGTCCTCCTCAGGATTGCGCCGCCCGAAATCAGGCAGATTCCGAATGCACGTCAGATCGCGCGTGACGAACTCGAGAAGATGGGGCCGATGTCCCGCGACGAACTCGTGCTCTCCTTCGTCTTCCTGATGTGCCTCGTGCTCTGGGCCACGGGCAGCCTCACGGGTCTGGGCGCCACGCCGATCGCGATGCTCGCGGTCTCCATCATGCTCATCGCCGGCGTCCTCACCTGGAAGGACATCCTCGCCGAAAAGGGCGCCAGGAACCGATGTTCTGGATGGGCGGGCTGATGGCGCTCGCCACGGCCCTCTCCCAATCCGGCTTCATCAAGTGGGCCGCTGCCTTCATTGCGAACGGCATCGCGGGCGCGCACATGGGCTGGATCTCCTCCTTCCTGATCATCTCGCTCATCTACATCTACTCGCACTACTGCTTCGCTTCGGTGACGGCCCGCATCTCCGCCATGTACGCCGCCTTCGTCGCCGTCGCGGCGGCCTGCGGCGCCCCCGCCCTGATGGTCGCGGTCGCCTTCGGCATCTTCGCCAACCTTCCCATCTCGCTCACCCACTACGGCAACGGCGCCGTCCCCGTCTATTTCGGCACAGGCTACGTGAGCCAGAGCGAATGGTGGCGCAACGGCTTCATCGTCTGCACGGTCAACACCGTCGTTTGGCTCACCGTCGGCATGACCTGGTGGAAGCTCATCGGCCTCTGGTGACCGGAGCTTGATCAAACGGCCCGATCGGTCCGCATCCCTCGGGGATGCGGACCTTTTTCGTCATGGACCGTACGGTTCGATGAGGCATCAGCGGCGCCTGTCGGCAATGAATTCAAGGCCCCTCGCGGCGCACCAGGCGCAGCAGAGCCCGAGCAGGATGCCTGCCATGACGTCCGTAGGGAAGTGCACGAAGAGATAGAGGCGGGAGAAGGCGATGAGGGCCGCCAGCACGAGGGCGGGCCGGAAGAAGGCCGAGCGGCGCAGCCACAGCACGGCGGCCGACGCAAAGGAGGCGGCCGTGTGGCCCGAGGGGAAGGAAGGATCGGGCGGACACGCGGGCAGAAGCGTGAAGCCCATGATGTCGCAGGGACGAAGTCGATCAAAGAGCGGCTTGAGTCCCATGTTGCCGACAAGTGCGACCAGAGTGAGCGCGAGAAGGATTGCGGCTCCCGTGAGCCTCGTTCTGCGAAAGAGGAGAAGAGCGACGCCGAGCGCGATCCAGACGGCGCCGTGATCGCCCAGCGCGGTGACCGCACGCATCCAACCGTCCCAGGTGCCCGACTCGAAGGCCTCCCTGATGGCGAGAAGCACGGGAAAGTCGAAGTGACGGTTGAAGAGATCGACGGCCATGGAACGAATCAGCCAGCGGGATGAAGGGGAATGACGCGCTGGTTGGAGCTTCCGAACCAGCAGCCCTTTTCATGCACCTTGAGCTTTTCGACGTAGGGACCGTCGACGAGCACGTCGACGTACTCGAGCACGGGGCAGTCCGCCACCTTCTCGTGGCGGCGGCCCGTCCAGAGCCAGATGGTCTTCGTGTTGCCGAACCTTTCGCGCACGGCCCTGACGATCCTCAGGACCTCGTCCCGATTCTCGGGTTCTAGCGGATCGCCGCCGAGCAGGCTGAGGCCCTCGACGAAGTCCTCCTCGAGCGCCTTGAGAAGCGTCGCGAGGGTTTCGTCGGTGAAGGGCCTCCCGGCTCCGAAGTCCCAGCTCTCCTCGTTGAAGCAGCCGGGACAGTGTAGCGTGCACCCCGAGCAGAAGAGCGAGACGCGCACGCCGGGGCCGTTGGCCGTGTCGCAGGTGCTCAAGCCGATGTAGTTCATCGGAGGATCCTTACATGCTCTTGCGGTTGCGGATTTCGGCCATCTTGCCGTCGTTCATGCGGGACATGCCGTTGACGTTGGAGTAGCCGAGGTAGCCGCAGACGCGGGAGATGACGGAGAGGTTCGCGCTGCCGCAGTGCGGGCACTTGAAGAGCACGTTCGTGCTGTGCCTGCCGCAGTCGCCGCAGTAGGCGCTGTCGAAGTTGACGCCCTGATAGAAGCCCTTCTTCATGCCGCGGCGGATGACCGCCTTGACGGCCTCGAAGTTCTCGGGGTTGTCGAGGCGCACGTACTGGATGTGGCCGCCTTCGCAGAGATGGAAGTCCGTGAACTCGCGGTCCTGCTTCTCAAAGGGCGTGATGTCCTCCGTCACGTTGACGTGGAAGGAGTTCGTGAAGTACTCGGGGCTGTAGTGCTCGGTCGAGCGGAACACGTTCTCGACGCCTTCGTCGCGGCAGAAGCGGTCGTACTGACGGGCCTGCGTGGCGCAGAGCGACTCGGCCGGCGTGCCGTAGATGGCGTAGAGGTGGCCGTCCTCCTTCTTGAACTGCGCGAGCTTTTCCTTGAGGTGGCGAAGCACGGAGGCGGAGAAGTCGCCGCCCTCTTCGACGAGGCGCCTGCCGCTCCAGAGATAGGTGGCTTCGTCAAGGGCCGTGATGCCGAACGAGGCCGTCATGTAGCGCACGAGGTCGCCCACGCGGTCGTCGGGGCTCTTCGTGCCCTCGTAGAAGCCGCCCTGCGTGAAGGCGAGCGGGTTGCTCGAGCACTTCTGGTTGCGGATGATGTCGTAGCGCTTCTTAAAGAAGGAGCGGATGAATTCGAGACGCTCGTCGAGAATGCGCCAGAAGTCATTGCGCCAGGTGTCGGGATGACGGAGCTGGGCGAGCTTGAGGATGATCGGCAGGTTGAGCGAGACGGCGCCGATGTTGCAGCGCCCGACCGTGACGGCCCTGCCCTCTTCATTGCACCAGAGCGAGAGGAAGGCGCGGCAACCCATGGGCGACGTGATGGCGCCGTACTGCTGGAAGATCTCGGAGACGCTGCCGTTCTCGGACGAAAGGCTCAGGTAGTCCGGGTACATGCACTCGGAGGAGGTCCTGACGGCCTCGTCGAAGAGCTGGGCGGACCACTTGTCGGCCTCGATCTGGCGCTCGTCATAGAGGTAGACAAGCTTCGGGAAGACGACGGGCTTGCCGTCCTTGCCGTGGCCGTTGCGGCGGACCTGGAGCATGATGCGGCTGATCGTCATGAGCCACTCGCGCTCCTCCTCGGTGAAGAGCTCGGGATTCCACTGACCGAAAGTGATCGTCGTGAAGGCGAAATCGCCGCGGCTGCACGGCACGGTGTTGAGCTTCAATTCGAGGGACTGGAAGCCCTGCTCGAGCTCGCGCACGACGTCGCGCGAGGCGACGCGCTCGACGGTATCCTCGTCAAGGCCGAGGTCGCGGTACTTGGCGCGGGCGGCGGCGAGGCTCTTCTCGACATAGGGCAGGAGCACCTTGTCAAGCTCGGGCAGCGTGAAGCCGCCGAACTGCTGGGCGGTCGCCACAAGCGTGATGTCACCGATCACCTGAAGAGCGGAAAGCACGGACTTGGGCTCGGAATACTGGACGTTCGACATCTCGAAGCCGCCCTTGAGGACGTGGCCGATGTCGAAGAGGCAGCAGTTGATGCAGCCGAGGATCATGTCGCGCAGGTCGTGGATGTAGATGTCGCCGCGCTCGATCAGGGCCTTCTCCTTGCCCGAAAGATAGAACTGCTTGTAGAGGCTCTTCGTGAGGTAGCCCTTGATCAGGGAGCCCTTCGTGGAGACGAGCGAGCTGTCGTAGTTAGCGTTCTCGCGGTCGCCGAGGCGCAGCACGTCGTCGGCATCCTGACGGAGCTGCTCGAACGTGCGGGCGTACGTCGTTTTGTAGTAGCGGTATTCGGCATAGGCCTCCGCCACCTGCTTGTGCTGCTGGGCGGAGAGAACGGCGATGACAAGCTCGTGAAGCTCAAGCACGGACACCTCGTCGCGGCCCTCAAGGCGCGAACGGACCTCACTGACGATGCGGGCGAGACCCTCGTCGTCGATGAGCGTGTCGCAGCGGAAGGCCGCCTTCTTCACCGCGTCAACGATCTTCTCGTCAATGAATTCTTCGGTCGTGTTGTCCTTCTTGATAACCGTCAGCATGTCGTCGTCCTTCTTTTAATCCTTCTCAACAGCGGCCGTCATTGAAACCAACGGACGGACCCGAAAAAACGAACTGCCGCCCCATGGGCGGCAGGGACTTAATCTTATGGAAAAGCCCCGAGAATCTCAACACTCTTTTCTTCGTCAAACGGATGTTTGCGGTATTGACAAACCTGCGCAAAAGTGCTTCCTCAAAACATCCCCGGCGGTCCGGAACGCCTCCCCGCATCCGCTCCTCCTTAGAGGGAGGCGCGTTTGAAGTCCCTCCCACGCCGGTCCGAACCGCCTTTTTTCATCCATTCTTTTTTTCTATGAGAAGCATCGGCACCATACAATCGGACGCCGAAAAAGTCACTACATCATGTGGTTTGACAACACCACAACCACAACATCTTGTGTTTTGCACAGATTTCACTCCAGAGAAATGACGCCCCGAACAACGGTCGAAAGCAATGGGGGAGAGGGTTTTACAAGCGGGTGAAGGAGGAGGCAGCCGAACTCGGAGAGGTGCGCCGGCACAAGATGTGGGAAAGGGCGTCCGACGGCGTGCGCGGGCGGCGGCGAAGACGGATGTGAAAAAGGCCGCGCCTTCACGTGAGGAAAGTGCGCGGCCCGTTGCCCCGGATTCAGCCTGAACCTCGGGAGGTTCGAAGCATCAGCTTCAGAAGGCGTTCTTCAGGATCGCCTCGACGTCGGACGCCTCAAGCGGCAGGAGGCGGCCCACGGGGCCGCGGCGGCAGCAGTGGCGCGCGAGCGACTCGACGGGGCATTCGTCGGCGCCGAGCTCGCCCATGCGGGTCGGCATGCCGAGGGACTTGTAGAAGGCGACGAGCGCCTCGATACCCTTCTTCGCAGCCTCGGCGTCGTCGGCCTCGACGATGCCGAAGACGTTGCGGGCGAACTGCGCCAAGCGCGCGGGCGTGCGTTCAGAGACGTAGCGCATCCAGGCGGGGATCACGACGGAGAGGCCCATGCCGTGGGTGATGGCCTCGTTCCAGCCGGAGATTTCATGCTCGATGGCGTGACAGGCCCAGTCCTCCTCGCGGCCCAGACCGAAGTAGCCGTTGTGCGCGAAGCTGCCGACCATGCCGATCTGGCACCAGGAATCGTAGTCGCGGGCATCCGCCCAGACCTTCGGGCCGAATTCGATCGCGGTGCGCATGGCAGCCTCGGACTGCGCGTCGACGTAGGCCGTCGCGGTCGTGCGCGTGAAATAGCGCTCCATGATGTGGGAGATCATGTCGACGACGCCGGCGGCGACCTGATGGCGCGGCAGCGTCATGAAGCATTCGGGATTGACGATGGCCGCGGCGGGGCGCAGGCATTCGGCACCGATACCGGCCTTCGTGCCGTGGTGCGAGATCACGCACCGCACGGACTGCTCGGAACCCGCGGCGGGGATCGTCAGCACGGCGAGCACGGGCAGGGCCTTTTCGGGAACGGCGTGGCCGTCGAAGAAGTCCCAGCAGTCGCCCTCGTACTCGAGGCCAAGGGCAATGCACTTGGCGGTGTCGATCACGGAGCCGCCGCCCACGGCGACGACAAGACCCACGCCCTGATCGCGCATCCAGTCGACCGTCTCGCGCACGAAGCACAGGCGGGGGTTAGGATGGACGCCGCCCTTTTCAATCACCGTCATGCCTGCGGCCTCAAGGCTCTTCCTCACCGAGGCGAGAAGGCCGGAGCGGACGACGGAGCCGCCGCCGTAGACCACAAGGCACTTGTGGGTGCGGGCAACGGTTTCAGCCAGACGACCGGCTTCATTTTCGGCGCCGCGTCCGAAGACGAGGCGGACAGGATTGTGGTAGGCAAAGTTCAGCATGCTTGTGAGGCGGGCCTCCGTCCCCTCCTCTTCATGCCGGGAGGGACGGCGGCCGGCGGCCTTGTGTTTTTTTTCCGAAAAAAATAAACGCCGGGGTCTGCGCTCCTGGCACTCCCGGCGACGTCAGGTGCGCAGTTTATCCGTTTGACGGCCGCCCTGCATGAAAAATTCGGGTTTTTCTTTAGGGATTTTCTCCTATATGCAACACCCGCTTTCTTCGCGGAAAAGGCATCACGACCGCAGATCCAGCCGCCCGAAAAGCCCCGTGCGGGAGGCGTGCAGGCGTCGGAAGACGCGTTCGCACGACACCCTGCGAGGGCGAAGGAGCACCCGGTCCCCCACCCTTCACCGCATCACGCGAGCGTCAGGCGCCCCTGCGCGCAAAGCGCCTGCGGCGGGTGTCGAAGAGGCAGACGGCGGCCGCGGCGCCCACGTTGAGGCTTTCGCACGCGGCCTCGATCGGAATGTAGAAGCGACGGTCGGCAGCCTCAAGGCCCGCATCGGAGACGCCTGGTCCCTCGGCGCCCATCAGCCAGCAAACGGGGCCCTCGGCAACGTCGTCCGCCGCGAGGAAGAGATCCTCGCCGCCGCGGGCGTCGGCCGCGTAGATGCGGCCGCGATAGGCCCTGCGGAAGGCCTCGGGCGTGATGTTCTCGATGAAGACGGCGCCGAAGTGCGCGCCCATGCCGGCGCGCATCACCTTCGGGGACCAGAGGGTTGCGGCGACGGGACTTGCCGCCACGACGCGAACGCCTGCGGCGACCGCAGTGCGGATCAGCGTGCCCGCGTTGCCCGCGTCCTGCACACCGTCGAGATAGAGCGCGTCGGCGGACTTCCAGGCGTCGTCGGCGGGCGCGGGCGGAACGGCCGCCTCGCACATGACGCCGACGCCGTGCTCGACGGGCGAAAGCTGGTCGTAGAGGGCGGGCGAGAGCGCAAAGAGGTCTGCGCCGCTCTTCCTGCAGAGCTCAAGGGCGAGTTCGCGGGCCTCGCGCGAGGCGCGGTCCGCATCGATCAGAACGGCGTTGACGCGGCAGCCGGATTCGAGCGCCACCTGCATCAGATGGATGCCCTCCATCAGGGTGGCCCTCTCCTTTCTCACGGCACGCGCGTCGCGCGCGAGCTTTTTCCAACGCTTGAACTTCGCGTTGGCCTCGCTTTCAATGAACTTTTCAATCATTCTCGTTCTCCTTGGCTGCCTTGCCGGCGATCATGGACTTGACGGGCTCGAAAGAGCGGCGGTGCTCGGGCGTGATGCCGAGCGTGCGGATCGCCTCGACGTGCCTTGCGGTGCCGTAGCCCGCATGAGCGGCGAAGCCGTAGCCCGGATAGATCTTGTCGAGTTCGGCCATGCGGGCGTCTCGTGCGGTCTTCGCGAGGATCGAGGCGGCCGAGATGGCGGCGACCCTGGCGTCGCCCTTCACGACGGCGGAGGCGGGAGCGGGCAGCCCCTGGGGCGTGCGGTTGCCGTCGACGAGGATGAGCTCGGGCCTGACGCCGAGCCCCTCAACGGCGCGCCTCATGGCGAGCATCGTCGCCTGAAGGATGTTCAGCGTGTCGATCTCGTGGACGTCGGCCCAGGCGACGCACCAGGCGAGCGCGCGCTCGCGAATGAGCGGCGCGAGCGCCTCGCGCCTCGCGGCCGAGAGCTTCTTCGAGTCGTTGAGGCCCTCGACGGGACGGTCGGGATCAAGAATCACGGCCGCCGCGCAGACGGGGCCCGCGAGCGGGCCGCGGCCCGCCTCGTCGACCCCTGCGACGAGCGTCGATGAAAAGAGCGGATCCTCCGAACCGAAGAGGCTCGGCAGGTCGGTGGTGGGCTGCGTTTTGGAAGCGGCGGATTTGGCCACGGTCAGGTCCTGGTGAATGAATGGGAAAAAGAAAAGGCGCTCCGCGGAACCGGCCGGCGAAGCGCCCCTGCGGGCTTGCCCTCTCTCAGAGCTCTCGAGCCCCTCAGGATCTTGCGACGCTCATGATGACGTCGGCGGCGAGAGCGGGCGTGTCAGCGATGAGGCTCTCGTGCATGGCCGAGAAGCGTTCCTCGAGCATCCTGCGGCGGGCTTCGTTCTGAAGCGCGTCCTCAAGCGCGTAGGAGATCGGGTCGGGCTCGCAGAAGAACTGCAGGAACTCGGGCACGACGTTTTCGCCGAGCAGGATGTTCGGCAGGGAAACGCAGTGGATGAGCGCCTTCTTCTGCATGATCATGCCCGTGAGGGCGGGCATCTTGTAGCCCACGACCATCGGCTTCTTGTAGAGCGCGCACTCGAGCGCGGCCGTGCCGGAGGCGACGAGCACCGCGTCGGCGGCCTCGATCGTGCGATGGCTTTCACCCGTGACGATCTGCATCGCCTGGGCAAGGCGCGGGTACATGCTCGCCACCTGCAGGATGCGGGTACGGGCCTGCTCGTCGACGGCGGGAATCAGGACGTGGGCGCCGCCGTTGCGGGCGAGAAGACGCTCGACGGCGTTGAAGAAGACCGGAGCACAGCCCTTGAGCTCGTCGACGCGCGAGCCAGGCATCACGGTGATGACGGGCAGGCCGTCGTCACCAATGCCGAAGCTCCTGCGGGCGCCCGCCGTGTCGGGCGTCATCGGGATGATGCCCGCGAGCGGATGGCCGACGAAGGTGGCGGGCACGCCGGCCTTGCGGTAGATCTCCTGCTCGAACGGGAAGACGAGCAGCATGTGGTCGACGGCGCGGCGGATCGTCTGGATGCGCTCGGGACGCCAGGCCCAGATCGAGGGGCTCACGAAGTGAACGGTCGGAACGCCGCGGCGGCGCAACTTCTCCTCGACGGCGAGGTTGAAGTCGGGAGCGTCGACGCCCACAAACACCTGCGGCATCGAGTCGCCGAAGCGGGTGATGAGGTCCTTGCGGAAGCTCAGCAGGCGCGGCAGGTGCGTGAGCACTTCGACATAGCCGCGCACGGAAAGCTCGCGCGAGTCGTACCAGGCGCGAAAGCCCGCGGCGCGCATCTTGTCGCCGCCCACGCCGTACTGCGGAGCACCGCCCATGCGTGCGGCCACCTCAGGAATCACAAGGCTCGCGATGAAGTCGCCGCTCGCCTCGCCGGCAAGCCAGACGGCGCCGTTGCGTTCAAGCGTCGGAATGGAAGACTGAATGCCCATGAGTTTCCCCTCGTTGATGGTACGGTTCGTAGTGGTGAGAATGAATGCGCCGGGCGGATCAGCGGATCACGCCGCGCGGGCTGCTACCGATGAATTCGATGAAGCGGGTGAGCTGCTCGACGGCGTCCGGGAAGTCGGCCTTGAGGGCCTCGATCTTCACGAGCGCCTCCTTGACGATGAGGCCCTCGCGGTACATCAGGCGGTAGGCCTGGTGCAGCGCGCGCACCTGCGTGTCGGAGTAGCCGAAGCGGCGCAGGCCCACGGTGTTGAGGCCGTGAGGCGCACAGGGGTTGTCGGAGCAGATCACGTAGGGCGGAACGTCGCGCAGAACGGCGGAGGCGCCGCCCACCATGGCGTGCTCGCCGATGCGCACGAACTGATGCACGCCCGTCTGGCCGCCCACGATTGCCCAGTCGTCGACGCGGACGTGGCCCGCGAGCGCGACGTTGTTGGCGATGATCGTGTGGCTGCCGACGCGGCAGTCGTGTGCCACGTGGACGTTGGCCATGAAGAGGTTGTCGCTGCCGACCGTCGTGACGCCCTCGTCCTGAATCGTGCCGATCGAGAACGTGCAGTTTTCGCGGATCACGTTGTTGTCGCCCACGACGAGCACCGTGTCCTCGCCCGCATACTTCTTGTCCTGCGGATCGCAGCCGATCGAAGCGCCCGCGTAGATCACGTTGCCGCTGCCGATCGTCGTGCGGCCCTCGACGCAGACGTGGCTGCGCAGGTGAGTGCCCGCACCGATCCGAACCTTCGGCCCGACGAGGCAGAAGGGGCCGACGACGACGTCGGCGGCGAGCACGGCATCGGGATGAACGATGGAGGACGGATGAATTTGAGCCATGACAATTCCTTTTTTGACCTTGTTCGCGCGCCTTCTTCGGAAATTTCGCGGCATCCCGCCGCCCGCCGTGCATCTGACGTTCTCGTGAAACGGAGCACGGGCGCCCGTGCGCGCAGGCTCCCGCAGGGGCGGAAGCCGAGCAATCCCAATATTATAGATTAGACTGCCCGTGCGCCGAGAAGACGGATCGCGCCCCGGCGAGGAGCCTCCCGCCGCAAATGCCATACGCCGCTTGCGTTTCAGGGCGTTCCTCCTCAGGAACACGCGTGCAGGGCGAACGCAAAAAAAGAGGCCAGCGGTCCTTGGGACTGCGAGCTGAAGTTTTCCAACCAAAAGGAGCGGAGGACTCATGCATTGCTGCGGCGTTCTCCATGCCTTCCATGAGCCGAATCCCGCCCGCCATCCGTTTCGAACTTCCCGGGAGATGTAACAAGAGGTCGGAACGAAACACTTCGAGCATCTCGGAACAAACCCTTGAAACGCCTCTGCAGGAGACGCCCCGCATGACTTTGAGCGAAGAACGCCCCACAGGATTCTTGCATCTCGTTGCAAGCGCCCCGCCGAGGTCAAAAACAAGGCCTGCAGTCGTTTTCCTGCAGGCCGAAATCATGTTCTTGAAGTCTCCGGAGGGCAGCTTCGCCTTCCTGATGCATTGACTGTACCTGAAGGGCCTCCCGGTGCTGTTTCGTCATTGGGCCTTCTGTAACAGAGCTTCCTGCCGCGCCGCTCCGCCTCCCTGCCCTCCGCACACAAGATGCCTCGTGCAGAGGGATATATCGCCCGACTGCGCTGCACGGCCTCGTGGAACGCACTTGCATTCTGACGCATTTTGGCGGGATTCCGCCGCAGCCCGACGAAACAGGCAAACCCGAGGCTCCGAAGAAGCAAAAAAAGAGGCCCGCGGGCAACGCCTGCAGGCCTGAAGCTTTCCAACCAAAAGGAGCGGAGGTCCTCCGTGCTCGTCGCACTTCGTTCTCCATGTCTCGTACTTTAGGGCATGTCGCTTCGCGAGCTGTTTCGACTTCCCGGCGGACGTAACAGAGCGCAGGACGAAACCTCGCCCGCGAACCTAGGGTTAACCCTCCAGACGCTACTGCGAGAGGTCTTTTCAGTTGCGGGCGCAGGCGAAAGGCTCGCGGCGACTTTTGCATTCCGTAGCATCTCAGGCGCCTTTCTTACGGGTTCTCGGAAGGAAAATTCCTCCGAAAACCCCTGCGGCACTGCATAACGGCATGCTAGAATGCGCTCCGCACTCTTCAGGGGAGTAGCTCGGGCGGCCGCAACGGCCGCCGTCCTGCGTCAACATGCTTGAAGCGCCTTGCTTTATGGCGCAGGAATGCGAGCCTCGGGGACTCATCGTTCCCGGCGCGGCATGAGCAAGACCTGCGGTGTGTCCTCTTCCAGATAAACCGCAAGGGCGCCCAGGACGCGCCCGGGCCGGCGCATCGGGCAGGGAGAGGATGCGCCCGCAGTTTCTTGAACACATGCCCCACGCGCCGTCCCCGACAATCCCCCATGCTTGAAGCCCTTCAGACTCTTCTTCTCTCCACCGGCGTCGTCACCGCAAGCGAAATCGGCGACAAGACCATGCTCATGGCCATCTGCCTCGCCGCCAGATTCCGCAGGCCTGCTCCCATCATCTGGGGCATCCTCGTCGCCACGGTCCTCAACCACGCGATGGCGGGCGGCGTGGGCGCCGTGCTCGCCACCCTCATCACGCCCGAAATCCTCCGCTGGATCCTGATCGTCTCGTTCGCCGCCATGGCCGCCTGGATGCTCGTCCCCGACAAGCTCGACGACGAGGAGACGGACGAGGGCCGCATGAAGCGCTTCGGCGTCTTCGGCACCACCGTCGTGCTCTTCTTCCTCGCCGAAATGGGCGACAAGACCCAGCTCGCCACCGTGGCGCTCGCCGCGAAGTTCCCCGCCGAGGCCCTCTGGGTCATCTCGGGCACGACGCTCGGCATGATGATCGCCGACGCGCCCGCCGTCTTCATCGGCAACAAGCTCGCCGAGCGCCTCTCTATGAAGCTCATGCGCCGGATCGCCGCCGCGGTCTTCGCCATCCTCGCCGTTGCCGCCTGGCTCGGCTACTGATCCTGCCGCACTCACCCCGCCGCCACGGCGGCAGGGGCCTGAAGCCTCGAAAAAAATAAAAAAAGCCCGCGGTCTCAGTGACAGCGGGCGAATAAATCCAACCAAAAGGAGCGGAGGACTCGTCGCCTTCCGGCGTCGTTCTCCGATGAGCTAACTTTACCTGACGAGCTCTCCGCCAAGGTTTCAGACGTCGGGGCAAATGTAACAAGTCTTCAGGAAAAACCCTAGGTTGATTAGTAGTTACCCTGTCTCCCTCCCGCTCTTGCCCGTCACCACAGGCGAATTCAAACTTCACAAGAAAGGCCTAGGCAGTTTGTACTAGATGCATTTTGTTGCATTTCTAGGGGTTTCTTCGTCCCTTCAGGTGCCTTTCGAGCCCTTTGGCAAGGCTTTTTTCCCTGTTCGCGCTTCCCAAAAAAATCCTGCGCGGAGAGGATTCTCCTGCGCAGGACTTCTGCTACCGCCGGCTTTGACAAGCTTCAGGCGCGTCGGGACTTCAGGGCCCTTAGGCCTGCTTGCCGGCGTCGGACGTCTTGGGCGCGACGGGGCGGTAGGCGCACATCATCTCAGCCTGGGCGACGACCTTGCCGTCGACGCGGGCGACGGCCTCGAAGATGCCGAGACCGAGCTTGGAGCGGATGAACTTGCCTTCGATCATGAGCTGATCGCCGGGCTGCACGACCTGCTTGAAGCGGGCCTTGTCGATGCCTGCGAAGTAGAAGAGCGAGTTCTTGCGGTCCGTGCCTTCGGGAAGGCGGGAGAGCGCGATGATCGCGCAGGCCTGGGCCATCGCCTCGATGATCAGAACGCCGGGCATGACGGGCACGCCGGGGAAGTGTCCCGTGAACTGCGGCTCGTTGGCAGTGACGTTCTTGAGCGCAACCACGCGGCCGGCCTCCGTGTCGAGTTCGACGATGCGGTCGATGAGAAGGAACGGATAACGGTGCGGAAGCATGTCCATGATGTCACGGATGTCGAGCGTACTCATATTGGAACGTAACCTCTATTGAAAAATGGGGCCTTGGCGTGCGGCGGGACGCCGCCGCTCTCCGGGGGCATCCTCTTATTGTCGCGCCTTTTGAAAAATTATTCTTCGGCAGAACGGATTAACGCCTCGAGTTCGGCCATGCGGCGGACAAGGGCCTTGAGCTCCTTGCGCATGGCGGGAAGACGCGAGATCGTGGCGCTGACGAGTTGGAAGTCGCGGCCCTCCAGGGCGGGGAAGAAGCCGGTCTTCTGGGCGGGTTCCTTGCCCCAGCCCGTGATGGCCGTTCCCGGACCGATGCCGGAGCCTGCGGGGATGTTGATGTGGCCGTTGATCATGGCCGCGCCGCCCACCATGCAGTGGTCGCCCACGGTGGTCGAACCCGCGATGCCCACGCAAGCGGCCATCACGACGTGGCGGCCGATGCGGTCGTTGTGGCCAAGTTGGATCTGGTTGTCGAGCTTGGTGCCGTCGCCGATCACGGTGTCCTCGAGGGCGCCGCGGTCGACCGTCGTGCCCGCGCCGATCTCGACGTCGTCGCCGATCACCACGCGGCCCACCTGCGGGATCTTGACCCACTCGCCCTTGAAGGGCGCAAAGCCGAAGCCGTCGCCGCCGATCACGCAGCCGGGCTGGAAGATGCAGCGGTTGCCGACGACCGTGCCGCGTTCAAGCACGCAGTTCGGGTAAAGAATGCAGTCCTCGCCCACGACCGTGTCCTCACCCACGACGGCGCCCGTCTTGATGACGGTGCGTGCGCCAACGCGCGCGCCGCGGCGCACGACGGCGAGCGCCTCGACCGTTGCGCTCGGATCCACCTCGGCGCCCTCTTCAACGAAGGCGCGCGGATGAATGCCCGCAGGCGTTTCGACGTGGAAGAGAATCTGGGAGGCGAATGCAAAGAAGGCGTACGGATTGTCGCAGACGAGCACGGCGCGGCCGGGTTCGTCCGAACCGAAGAGCGCCTCGACATCCTGCTCGCGCATGATGAGGAGCGAGGCCCTCGAAGCCTTCATCGCCTCGGCGTAGGCGGCGTTCGTGAGAAAGGCCATGTCGCCTTCGCCCGCAGTCTGGGGCGGCATGAAGCGGGAGACTTCGGCGCATTCGCCCAGAAGGCGCATTTCAAGCCTTCCGCGGCTCATTCCGGACACGCGGGCAATCAGATCGGTAACGGCATAACGCGGCAGATTTTCGGCCATGACGGCTCCTCAGTAAGTTGTGGTTTCGTTGTTGCATGACGGCGAACGGGCCTCAGGCCCGTTCATGCCGCTTTGCTTTTTCCATTATTTTTTCTTCTTCGCAGGCTTGACGTCGGCGTCAAGCGCCTTCATCACGCGGTCCGTGATGTCGACCTTGGGACTGGCATAGAAGAACTCGTAGAGCACCAGATCGAACTTCTCGGTCTCGGCGATCTGCTGGATGATGCGTCCTGCGCGTCCCTGCAGCAGGAGCACCTCCTCGTTGCGTCGCTGATTGAACTCGTCGCGGGCCTCGCGGCTGCGGCGCGCAACGTCGCGCTCCATCTCGGCGAGCTCCCTGCGCTCGGTGACGCGCTCGCTCTCGCTCATGTCGGAGGCGCCCTTCTCGAAGCGCTCGAGACGCTGCTTGAAGCGCTTGGTGAGCGCATCAATCTCCTCCTGACGGCGCATGCCCTCGGCATTGAGGCGCTCGCCCGCTTGGGCGGCGGAGAGAGAGTCGCGCAGAATGCGCTCCATGTTGACGACGCCGATGCGAAGATCCGCGGCGCCCACGGGCGCGAGCATGGCGAGGCCGAGCACGGCGGCCGAGAGAACGGAGGGCAGAAGCTTTTTCACGGTGTTCACCTTTGGGCTTGAAAAAAACGGGGCGCCCGATTTGGGCAGCCCCGTCTGCAGGCATTTTCGTATTTTACCGCCGCGCACGGCCCGACGACGGGCCGCCCGCGCGGCTCGGCAGGTCTTAGAAGCCCGTGCCGATCTGGAACTGGAAGCGCTGCGTCTTGTCGCCTTCCTTCTCGTTGAGCGGGAAGGCCAGCGAGAACTTCAGCGGGCCGAGCGGAGAGATCCAGGCCACGCCGATACCGGTCGAGTAGCGCAGGTCGCTCATGCTGAATTCCTGACGCCTGTAGTCGGCATGGCCGTTGGCGTTGACGAAGCCTTCGTAGCCCCAGGCGTAGCCGGCGTCGAGGAAGCCGAAGATACGCAGCGTGCGGTCGCCGCCCGGCAGCGGGGCGAGGAGTTCAAGCGAGGCATTGACCATGCGGTCGCCGCCCAGATTGTCCGCGTCGTCGTTCATCTTGTTCGTGCTGTCCTTCGGACCGAGCGTGCCGGATTCGAAGCCGCGCACCGAGCCGATGCCGCCCACGTAGAAGTTCTTGAAGAACGGGAACATGTCGGTCTGGCCGTAGACGTCGCCGTAGCCCACTTCGCCGTTGAAGGCCAGCGTCCACGTCCTCGAGAGCGGGAAGTAGTGCTGGTACTGGTAGGTGAACTTGTAGTACTCGATGTCCATGCCCGGCAGGCCGACTTCACCGTTGAGTCGCTGGTACACGCCGCGCGTCGGAGCGAGCGAGTTGTCGCGGGAGTCGCGGGACCAGCCGACCGTGGCGGCCACGGACACGGGATCGGCGCCGTAGCGGTTCACGTAGTCCTGATAGCGCTGCGGGGAGTTGCTGTTGGCGTCAACCTTCGTGGATTCGATCTTGCCGCCGAGGAACACGCGGTCGTTTTCCGTGAACGGGATGCCGAACGCGAGCGAGGCGCCGCGGGTTTCGTATTCCACGTCGGCGACGTCGAGCTCTTCAAGGTCGACGCGGCGGTCATAGACTTCCCACGAGCGGCTGATGCCCTCGGGCGTGATGTACGGTTCGACGACGGAGAGCGCGTAGGTGCGCTGGGACTTCGACGTGTTGACGTCGACGGACACGGACTTGCCGGTACCGAAGACGTTGTTCTGCGCGAAGCCCGCCGAAAGGATGATGCCGTCGGACGTGGAGTAGCCCGCACCGAGCGAGACGGAGCCGGTCGGACGCTCCTTCACCTTGATGTCGACGTCGACCTGGTCGCGCGTGCCGGGCACGGGCACCGGGTCGGCCGTCACGGACTCGAAGTAGCCGAGACGGTCGATGCGGTCGCGCGAGAGCTTGACCTTGGAGCTGTCGAACCAAGCGGATTCGTACTGGCGGACTTCACGGCGGATCACCTCGTCCTTCGTGCGGTTGTTGCCCGTGATGTTCACGCGGCGAACATAGGCGCGGCGGCCCGGGTCGATTGTGTAGACGACCTCGACCGTGCGGTTCTCGCGATCGGCGATCGGATTGGGCGTCGCGGTCGCAAAGGCGTAGCCGAGCGTGGAGAGCTTGTCGACGAGCACCGTGGAGACGTTGTTGACCTGCTCGGCACTGTAGATCTCGCCCGCCTTGAGCGTCAGGAGCTTGTTGAGCTCCTCGTCGATGCCGAGAAGGTCGCCCGTGAGCTTGGCGCCGGCGATCGTGTACTTCTCGCCCTCGGTCATGTTGATCGTGATGTAGACGTCGGACTTGTTGGGCGCGATGGAAACCTGGACGGAGTCGATCTTGAAGTCGAGGTAGCCCTGATTCATGTAGAAGGAGCGGATCGTCTCAAGGTCGGCCGCAAGCTTTTCACGGCTGTAGAGATCGCGCTTCGTGTACCAGCTGAACCAGTTCGGCATGCCGAGCTGCATCTGGTCGAGCAGCTCGTCGGCATCGAAGAGGCGGTTGCCCGTGAAGCGGATCGAGGCGATCGACGAGGCACGGCCTTCGTCGACGTTGATCGTGATGCGCACGCGATTGCGTTCGAGCGGCGTGGCGATCGTCTTGATCTTCACGCCGTAATAGCCGCGGGCGAGGTACTGGCGGCGCAGCTCCTGGTCGGCGCGGTCAAGCGTCGCCTGGTCGAAGATGCGGCCCTCGGCCATGCCGACGTCGCGCAGGCTGGTCTCGACAGCGTCCTTGTCGAAGGCCTTGATGCCGTGCGTCTCAATGGTCGCCACGGCGGGACGCTCGACGATGTGCACGACGAGCACGTCGCCGTCCTGAGAGAGCGACACGTCCTTGAAGAGGCCGGAGCGGTAGAGCGAGTGGATGGCGCGGGTGCCCATGTCGGGCGTGTACTCGTCGCCTGTGCGGAACGGAAGATGCGAAAAGACCGTACCGGGTTCGGTACGCATCAGGCCTTCAACTCGAATGTCGGAAATGACAAAAGCCGAGGCCCCCTCGGCGCACACCATGGCCGCAATGACAGCGGCGGCCGTCTTCGTCAGATTGGCAGACAAAATGAATTCTCTCTATATCGTCACGGGTCACGCCCTCCGCCCTTGCACGGTCTGCTTCAGGTTCATCCCCGAAGACGACCGCAAACGGCGGCGGCAAATTTGTGTAAGGTTACCAAATCTTGAGGCTCTCCGTTAGCGGGCGGCGGGACCTCTTTCACGACAGAACGGGTAATCCCTGTCTTCGAGGCCGCATTCACGCGCCGCCCGACTCCCGCCGAGCCCCGTCACACGCCCTCGAACAGGCGCGTGAGGTCGTTGTTCATTGCAAAGGCAAAGACGACGAGCATCAGGCCGAAGCCCGCCTTGCCGATCCAGTTCTTCGTCCTTTCGGAAAAGTCCCGGCCGCGCAGGCCCTCGAGGCCGAGCACCACGAGCTGTCCGCCGTCGAGCACCGGCACGGGGATCAGGTTCATGAAGCCGATCGCGATCGAGATGAGCGCAAGATATTCGAGGAAGGGCACGAAGCCACCGCGAACGGCGTCGCCCGCCATGTCGGCAATGCCGATCGGGCCCGTCAGGTTCTTCGTGCTGGCCTCGCCCGTGGCCATCTGGCTAACGCCTCTGGCCTGAAGGGTGGTGATGCTTTTCACCTTGCGCCAACCCGCGGCGACTGCGTCAACAGGCGAGAGCCTCACGACGACCATCTCGGGAAGCGCCCTGATGCGGATGCCGACAACCGTGCGGCCCTCGGACGTCACGGGCATGATCTCCACCACGCGCTCGGTCTCGGGCGTCCTGATGTTCGAAAGCGTCAGCCTCACGGGCGAGCCCGCGGGCGTCGCGCCTATGGCCTCAACCGCCTCCTGGACCGAGCTCACCCCTGCGCCGTTGACGGCCAGAATCCTGTCGCCGCTCGCAAGCCCCGCCTTTTCGGCGGGCGAATCCTTCACCGTTCCCGCCACGACGGAGTCCCTGAGCCAGGGCACGAGGCCGAGATGGATGACGGGCGGGCGCCCGCTCATGTCGTCAAGGCTCACGCCTGCGAGCGAGAAATGCCTGACGAAGGTCTCATCACCGCGGGAGAACCTGACGGGAATGTCGGCGCTGCCCGCCAGACCGAAAAGCTCGACGTTCATGTCCGTGATGCCGAGAACCGGCGCACCGTTGACGGACAGCACGCGGTCGCCCTGCCTCACGTTCTCGCTCGCCGCCTGCGTGCCTGCGGGCGGCGTGCCCATGACGGCCGCGAAGTCGGGCGTTCCGATCGCGCCGACCATCACGTAGAGAAAAAAGGCGAGGATGAAGTTCGTGGCAGGACCCGCAAAGAGCACGAGGCCGCGCTTCCAGCGGGCCTGACGGGTGTAGAGCCTGCTGCGGTCCTCTTCAGTGAGATCCGCATCCGCCTCGTCGGCCATCCTCACGTAGCCGCCAAGCGGCAGGGCAGAGAAGCAGTATTCGGTCTCCCCCTTTCTCCTTCGCCAGAGCACAGGGCCCATGCCGAAGGAGAATCGCGTCACCTTGATGTTGAAGAACTTGGCCGTGAAGAAATGGCCGCCCTCGTGAACGATGACGATGATGCCGATGGTGAGTAGAAAGCCGGCGAGGCCCAGAAGAAAGCTCATGATCAGATGCGGGGAGATTGGAGTCGGACCCAACAAGATACACGGTTTGAGCCGCGCACGCGCGGCTCCTCCGCGCCCTGCGGACGATTGGTTACGCTTTTGCCCGAGTGGATCCGCCTCAGGCCGTCTGCAGCTCGACGAGCGAAAAATCTCGGCCAAGTTGGGGTTTTATACCCAACCCGACCGAGATTATCTGTTTTATTCGTCGCTTCGTTTACAGCTCGAGAAAAACTGAATTTTGGGATGTTACCCAAAGATACCAATGAAGAGTAAAAAACTGGGCTTATTCGCAACTATTCTTAGTTCTCAATAATATTTTCAATCAGTAAGTCCTCCTTGCATGTCTTTATGTCCCACTCTCTGACAATATTTTTCGTCGCTTTAAGTTGAGGTAGATTTGTCACAGAATAAATATTTTTGACCAATGTGGAATCATACCCGACATCACCATTTCGAAAGTCCGTATAGATAAGATCGCAATATGTTCCAACTGTCGATAGCAATACTCCCAACCCACTCGCCATCGAAACAATACGCTCAGCTTTTTGAGCGTATACATAAAGCTCACTAATTTGGCAATGGATTATGACTGCATTTTCAATGCCTTTTGACGATTCAATGGCATTTACAAGTACGACGTATCCCTTCTCAATAAACTTTTGGCATAAATCGTTCCAGAAGGTTATAGGAAGACTTTTTACCGAATTTGCTTCTGGACACAACAATACATAAGGGCATCCTTGAGTTAGTCTCGCAATTTCGACTTCAGCCTTATGTTGTATACGAGAAGAAAGCTTGGGTAAATTCGAAATCTTCTCTGTTGCTGATAATCTCATGCTTCGAAGAAGGGTCGAAACAAAGTTAACCGAATGATCCTTTTGCCAGGCAATTTTCATAGTTTCCGCAATGCGGAAAGTTGGACAGATGACTTGCGTATCCCCAACGACAGTAACATCTTCCTGAAAAAAAGAATTAAGGTCTACTTGCGCAACATCAAAACGTAAGATTTCACAATCTTCTCCTACAAACATCTTGTAGAACGACCAATCCTTTTCGCGCCAGACCAAAATTGCTGGCTTCTTTGCTCCAACTGCTCGAATCCACAATTTAAGATACATCAGGTATACCAATGTCTCACCAATGTTATGGCGAGACACAAAGACCGCATCATACTTTGTTCCAATCTTCGACTTAAAATAGTCGAAAAATTCTTTATCTCGTTTTTTAGCAAAGCAAGGGATCCCCAGAACTCGAATCTCTTTATATTTATGTAACTTTATTGAGAAAATAGTAATCTTACAAACCTTTATCTTCCTATCAGTTGAAGAATATCGGTCCTCAATAAGGCTGTTGAAGAAGCTTCGAATATGAAAGAGGCGATTATCAAGAATCTTTCTTTCACTACGATAAAGCGTAAACTCACCAAATTTTACTTCGCTATCGGGTTTTGGATTCTCGATATTGTTCTCAGGAAAGGTACTTCCTTTTCCCGCAATATTATTAAAAAGTCTCCGCCAGAAGGTATGATGACTCTTGGGATGCCATAAACTCTTAATGCATTCTTTCCAATATGAGCGGCGTAACTTTGAAACTTGATATTGTAAACGTGAACCTATGTCAACTCCTTCCCACATGAAAGGAGAAACAGTCCAATTATAGAGCTGCACTTCATTGACCTTTCCCATTATGGAAAAAGGTTGAGAAAGACTCTTATGCTCACGACGAAGCTGTGCTGGAGAAATGGCGTACAAACGGTCCTGAGTTCCGACCAAAACATCGCAGAGACCACTACGTAAAGCAAAAACATATTGGCACTTCAAACCAATCGATACTACATCTCGTAAGGAAAGCCCATAATCAAAAGTGCTAATCCCATGCGGCAATTTTATCCGCTTTGAATTTACAAGAATTTTATAGCCACGTTTATGCACCTCTTCAGCAATTTCAGCCCACCATTCTGGAGGAAGCTCTACTGCAGTTGCAGCTTCAGGCGCAAATAAAACAATCTTTTCCAATGCCCCGAGTTCTTCAACACACTTCCTTGCGGTATCGGATAGAGGCAAGTCAATGGTTGGGACATCAAAGCGAATCTCCTCATCAATTCCCATATTTGCTATCCAACGATAACACCAGTAACGGTTATAAGAGAAAAAATGATTAATAGGATTCTCAGCGACAAAAGGTTTTCCGATACGGGGGACACAGGAGAATACAGCTAGAAAAATCTCGTTTTCTAATTGATCTTCTTCGTGTGTTAAGGGTTGACGGTTTTCAAAGTAATCTTTTTTAAAGGAAGCATTCTTTTTTGCAAGTTTATCGAGATCGTAGACGCTATAATCTTTAACACCAAAAAGCTCCATTAGGAACTCATGTTGCGGACGAACAATAAATCTCAGAGGCTTCCTATACTTCTCTTCAAAAGCCTTCTTTGAAGCAATAGCATAAAAAACGTCACCCAAATGCTTATGAAGCACAAGGTTGTACTTAGATGAATCACAAAGCGATTCTATCTCTTGAACATAATTACATATGCTCGAATAGTCGTATGCCATTTTTCTCTTTCGACGAAAGTATTTAAGACTGTTTGTGTTTTTTAGATGACACTCTTACTTATTTATAAAATGTTGCAATAGCAACTGATAGCTTTCTTTCTTGCCAAATATTGAAGCTGTCCCTAAAACAAACCCCTTCACCCCGCAAGCTGCAAACTCTTCAATATTCTTTAATGAAACTCCGCCATCAATAGAGACTTCGATATTCGGATATTTCTGAACAAGGTACTTAATCTTTTTATCATTTTCATCTATAGGCCTCTGTCCCGCAAAGCCAGGGCGCACACGCATAGCAAGAATTTTATTAATTTCCGGCAATAGATGCTTGAACTTGTCAATTGATGTCTCAGGATTGACAGCAAGCCCCACATTAATGCCACGCCCTTTTAATGAATCTATAGCTCTAACCGCCTTTTCGTTTTCGACGTGTACATAAACCAAGTTTACCCCACACTTCAAAATAAAATTAATGTGAGGCTCTATATTTTCTACCATTAAATGAGCTTCCAGTGGTAACTTTGTATGCGTACGACAGTAAGCGACCTGCCCCCAGGATAAGGCAAAATTGGGGACAAAGATTCCATCCATGATGTCGATATGGAAGCTCGTAACTCCGGCATTTTCTAGATTGTCGATTTCGTCAGCGAAGTGCCCATAATCGGCACACATAAGTGACGGCGATAAATTTAACATTATAATTACCCAATTGGAATGGGTGAGCTCAAAGGAACTCACCCACCTAGTGTTTTTTATGATTATTTAATAATACGAATAAGCATCCACTCACAGTTTGATAAATCGAGTTCATCATCAGGCTCGACGATGACTGCCGCCCCCGGCAACAAATTTAGACTATTAATATCCTTCTGCCCCTTAAGCAAAACTGCGATGACGAAAGAATTTTCGTAATTTACAAATTTATCTTCATCATTAACATACTGAGTAGAATACATGCGCTCCACGATAGGAACGCCCTTCCGATACTGACGTGTCACTGATTTTTTGTCAACATTTAAACAAGCCAAAGCGTCTTCAATCTGTAACGGACGCTTGCGACCATTCTTATCAAGGCGATCAAAATCATAGAATCGATATGTTGCATCACAGTTTTCTTCAATCTCAAAAGAAAGAGATCCACGAGAAGCAGCGTGCAATGTCCCCCCAGTCACGTATACGTAATCTCCAGACTTCAAAGGCAACCGATCAACGCCTTCCATGCAACGACCTTCCTCTATGAGTTTTGCCATTTCTTCACGGGATGTAGCCTTACAACCGTTGTACATATAGCCCGCTTCAGGTGCTTCAATAATAAAGAAAGACTCATTTTTACCAAAAGGCTTTTTGGCAATACGCATAGCCATCTGATCATCAGGGTGAACCTGAATTGAGAGATTATCAGCAGCCTCAACAAGAGCCATCAACACTGGCAATTCCTCGTATTGGTCAAGACTGTACTTGCATCGATTTTCTAAAAACCAATCGTGTACATTCTTACCTTTAAAGCTTCCACTTATGATCTCACTTTTAAAGGACTTCGTGTCAATACAACTGTAAAGGTGACCTATTTTTTCGCAATTACTGCCTGAATAAGGAGTGAGTTTTTTCCCTCCCCAAACTGTTTCATGTACAATAGGTTTTAAAATTTGCATGATATTTATTCCTAAAGCGTTGGATCAATAACGAATGAGAAGCCATCAGGGCCGACATTTCGCTCCGGGGTAACTGCATAAGCGCACTTTAGTCCAGAAGGTTTAGTGTCGTTCATAAGAATGCGTTCCCCCATCGGAATTCCGAACATAATATTCGTATAACGAACATTATTTTTGGCAAGAAATTCTTCTGTAACAACTCGTGCTTCAGGCTCACGAGCCGTAAGTATGAGAACAAAGTCTTCCTTGGGGATTGAATGCAAGAACTCCAAAGCACCAGGCAAGAATTTATCGGCTCCGTATTTGTACCCGTTGTGTTCAACAAGTGTACCGTCAAAATCTAAAATCCAAGTATGCGCCAAAGGCGACAATTTAATTGTAGTTTTATCCATTAATTATACTCCTCAAGCCATTCATTAAAGAGAGCCAGTCCATTATAGTAGGCAACACACATCGAATCGAAGTCTTCCCAAGCATGAGATGCTAAAGAAAGCCAAACAATAGCATGAATGAGCTTAATTTCCTTTTCGCCACCCTCACCTTCAGGAATTCGGTCAAAAAACTCTTTCTCAAGGAATTCCCAACCTCCTGATGCAATAGTAAAATCAACGCTGTCAGTCTTCAGCTCAAGATGAAACCGTTTGACATTAAACTGATCGAAATTACCTTTAATTGCATAATAAACTTTCACCCAATCGTAACGCACGTCACCCAAGTTCTTAGTTTTCCCAAAGTAGCCACGCGGGTCGATAAAAAACACGTTTCCATGTTCGTCTAATAAGGTATTCGTCAACTGACAGTCGCCATGATAAAGCGTGAAGTAAGTATCCATCAACGTACTTAAAACTGCAGAGCGTAACACTTCTTGGTTCTTGAGAACGTTGAGGCAAGTCTTGCCGTTAATGACAATTGTCTGTTGGCCAGAGAACGGAAGCGCTGGCGCTATAGAAATAAGGCGATCGATCGTCTTCGTAAAGTATTCGGTGTAGAGATCCCAAGCATTTGCATCTGAGCGAGACAAAGAATGCAGATGGACAAGCGCATCTGTCATTTTGTTCAACGCAGCGGTACGACCATCGCTGGAAAGCGTACTCAAAAATAGATTCTGCCCCTTAATACGAGAAAGCGTCAAAGGTTCTTCATTAAGGAGCTTAGGCGTATTACAAAAACCCAAACTCTGCGCCAACTTGTACCAAGCAACTTCACGAGTGATAAAGGTCTTAGCTTCGTCTGTAAGCCCCGTTTTCACCACTTCATTTTCCTTAACCTCGATGTGGTTATATGGTCGACAACGGAACTTAGTATTGTCAAGAGACTGGAAGGCTTGCAATGTACCTACATCCCGACAATCCGGAATTGGGAGAGCTGACAAAGGGAACTCCTGCTGAGACAGCCATGTAGTAAAAGACCCCTCACTCGGCAAGGTCGACAATCTGCTCTTGTTGTCAAACACATATAACCCAGCCACGCCATTTTTATCCCCCTTTTCATGAACTAGCTTATTATCTATAACGCGCCATGAGCAGGGAAAGTCGACTACGCCAACCTGACAGCCAAGAATAGAAGTATCAACCTTAAAATCCTTTGGCAGAATCAAATCTGACCAAATCAACATGACAGCTTCATTGTCAGGCACGAAACGCAAAGCTTCCTTAATACCAGCCGCATTACCTTTTCCTTCTGCCTTCATAAGAATATAGCGCTTATTCTTAGCGAAGGTCGTCAGATAATTGTCCAATACCTCGTACATGTAATCACCAATAATGATGAATTCATTCGATGGTTTATTAAACAAATCAAACAAATGAAAGAGAATCGGTTTATTGAATACCGGGATAAGAGCCTTTGGCTTAGATGCCGTGAGAGACATCATTCTCGTACCAAGACCACCAGCTTGAACTATGATTTTCATACCCTACCTTAATTTTCCCCTGGTTGTACAGCCGGAGAGACTTTAAAACACTAATACTGATAACAATAAGTTACTGCGCTTCCGTCAATAACTGATCCTTAGCCGCCCTGTAGAAAAAGCCTTTCTTCTGAATTAACTTTTGTGGGGAGCCCTCTTCAATTACTTTTCCTGCACTCATCACAAAGACCCGATTTGCCTCCAGCACACTCCCTAATCTATGAGCGACAGTGATACAAGTTCTGCCTTTTCTCAACCTGTTCATAGCTTCCACAACTTTTTGTTCGGTCTTGCTATCCAAGGCACTTGTTGCCTCATCCATGATCAGAATCGGAGCGTTCTTCAGAAAGGCTCTAGCAATCGACAATCGTTGTTTTTGGCCTCCAGAGAGCTTATTGCCTCCTTCGCCCACACGCGTCTCCAAACCCTCAGGCAACTCTTGCACCAACTCCGTTAGTGATGCCACTTCCAGTGCCTTACCAATGTCACATTCCGTTACATTATCAAGACCGTATATTAGATTATCTCTTAACGTACTGTCAAATAGTACGACATCCTGTGTCACAAACGCCATCTGGCGGCGCAAGCTGCGATGCGACACCTTCGATATGTCCTGACCGTCGATCAAAATTCGCCCTTCCGACGGTTCCAAGAACCTCGCTATCAGGTTAACCAATGTCGTCTTGCCCGAGCCCGACTGACCTACCAACGCAACGCGTTCGCCTTGCTTGATCTCCAAGGAAAAAGACTTCAACGTTGGAACATCCTTGCCAGGGTAAACAACCGTCACATTCTCAAACGTAACAGTGCCACCGCCCGGCTGAATCAGCAAATCCGGACCATCGTCCTTCTCCCTTTCAGCATCTATCGTATCGAAGATGCTCTTGGCTGCTACGGAAATACTCGCAAAGGTGCCGTTCAGTCCTGAGAGATGTTGAATAGGCGCCTTCATCAGCAACAGTGCCGAGAGGAAAGTGATGAACTCCCCTATCGTCAATAGCCCTTTTTGCGCTTCGTAAAGCGCCATCCCGACAACACAGGCAATGGCCACCATCGTAAGCATTTGCGTCACGGGGGTCGTCACAGCTGTCATCTTGATGTTCTTGAGCGTCAGTTTGAAAATGCGTTCGTTAACCTCTGCAAAGCGCTTTTCCTCAAAGTCATAGGTATTGCTCACCTTGACCAGGCGCTCGGCTTCATAAGTCTCCTGTACTCGCGAAATCATCTTGCCGAGCGTTTCCTGACTTTCCTTCACGATCTTTCGTATACGCCTTGAAATCGTGCGCAGGGTCAACGCGAGTCCCGGAATGATGACGAACGTCACAAGCGTAAGTTGCCAGTCATGCCAAAAAAGCACCGATAGCAACGCCACGACCTGAATCGAATCACGCACCAATACGATGAAGGACTGTGCCGCTCCCGACAACGCCATCGTCGCTTCGTTGACGAACTTGGAACTGATTCGTCCCGTCGTATTCCGCTGATATTCAGCTTCGGGCCAGTGCAAAATGCTTTCGAACAACTGCATGCGCAGTTTGACCAGCACGGCCTGGCTTACCTTGGCCATTAGAACCGTACTCATCACCGTACAGATGGCAAACCCCAGAGTCACACCAATGAGCGCGAGCGGTGCCGCATAAATAATCCAGCCTTCCTGATGATAAAACCCGATGTCGGTCATTTTACCGAGCAAAGTCGCCGTCACGGACGACATGCTAGCGGACCCCATTAAAAAGACGACCGCCACGGCCAGACGCCATTTATGCGGGAGAAAATATCGATAAAGACGGCGCAGATCAGGATCCACTTTCTCCATCCACTTCATGCCAGCTCCCCTCCATCCGTCTTACCTTCATTGTTGTTTTCAGTCTTCCCTTCGCGCTTTTCCAGTGACTGCAGACGCAAAAGTTCGGCAAAGAGACCATTTTGTTCAAGCAACTCGGCATGCGTACCCATTTCCTTGACCACACCGTCGGCCATCGCCACAATCTTCGTAGCGTGCTCGATCGTTGAAAAGCGATGCGCAACCATAAACGTCGTGCGTCCCTTCATCAAAGAGACGAGCGCTCCCTTGATCTTCATCTCGTTTTCACTGTCAAGCGCACTGGTAGCCTCATCCAAGATCAAAATCGGGGCATTTCTCAAAAATGCCCGCGCAATCGACAGGCGCTGCTTCTGGCCGCCGGAGAGCCGGCTGCCACCTTCACCCACCACCGTGTCGAGCCCCTCAGGAAGGGTTCTCACAAAATCCGCCAAAGAAGCATCCTCCAACGCCTTCCAGACTTCGGCTTCCGTAGCGTCAGGCGAGCCGTAAAGCACGTTGTTGCGGATCGTATCGTCAAAAATCATGACGTCCTGCGAGACGATGGCAATGTGCCTGCGAAGCGACTCAAGGCTCAAGTCGCGAATGTCAATACCGTCCAGTAAGATCCGACCTTTTGTAGGATTCCAAAAACGCGGAATCATGTGCACGAGCGTACTCTTTCCAGACCCAGACAACCCAACCAGGGCAATACAGTCGCCCGCTTTGACTTCCAGATTGAACTCGTGAACCGCATCGCGTTTGGTGTTCGGATAGCGCATCGAGACATGCTCGAAGACGAAGTCACCCTTGCAGGTCGTCAAATCCACCTTGCCCTCATCCGTCTCGTCGGCTTCGTCGAGCGTCGCAAAGATGCTTTCGGCTGCCACCGCCATCATCACGAAACCAGAATTGACACCCGCGAGATTTCGAAGCGGCGGCATCAGAAGAAGAAGCGCCGCCAGGAAGGTCACGAAATCCCCCATGGTAATCACCCCCTGGCTGATCTGGAACATCGCGAACGCGAGTACCAGAGCAACTCCTGACATGAAAATCAGTTGCGTGAGCGGCGTCCCCATGGAGGTCACCTTTGTCATGTTGATCATCATTTTGCTCACGCCGTCATTGATGCGTTTGAAACGATCCATTTCGAGAGCGTAGGTATCGGAGAGTTTGACGAGGCGATGCCCCTCGTACACTTCCTTCACACGCTCGAGTACGGAAGCAAAGGATGCTTGGCAGGTCTCCATGATCGTCTTCATTCGCTTGGAGATGTATCGGAGCAACTTGAAAATCATCGGCGCAATAATGAGGCTCACAATGGCGAGCATCCAGTTGTTCCAGACGAGCACGCAAGTGAGCGCCACCACCTGCACGCTGTCACGCACCAGGATGATGCAGGACTTGCTCGCATTCGAGAGTGCCACATTCGCCTCAAAGATGAACTTTGACGTGATGTTACCGGTGGAATTCTTCTGATAAGTGGCGGCAGGCCAACGCAAGATCTTGTGGAAGATTTCCCCTCTGAGTTTTACAAGCACGGCCTGACTAGTCTTCCCGAGCAGATAATTGCTCATGAACATGCTCCCGCCATGCAGAACCGAGATGAAAATGAGCGCAATAGGCGCAGCCACGACGATCCAGGCTTCCTGATCGTAAAACCCGACGTCGGTGAGCTTGCCGAGCAGCATCGCGATGAGGGAAGAAGCGGCACCAGCTCCGATCATGAAGACGATTGACATCGCGATCTTGCCACGATGGGGCTTCAGATAAGTCACCAGCCTAAGAAGACTGGGATTGAGCTTGGATTTGAGACGAGTTATAAGAGACATGCAAGGGTCGAGCATTTCTTAAGATGCAGGAGTTGCTGGAAGAAAGAGCCGTGCGTTCTTTCCTGAGGTGAAGAACGGTTTCGACCATGGCGCTATTGTACCTGCAGCATTTTTGCAGAGAAAACAACATGGTCAATTTCTCCGTCCTTTTATCCATGACGGCTAAGCCGAAACGGCGACGTATATTCAAGGTCTTGCAAGACATTCGCGCGTTTTGATGCGCACAGCACGATCAAGCTCGACAATCTCGTCGACCGAACCGGGAAGCGGCGCCGAAATGCTCTCGAGCATGCCGCGCACCGTGCTGAAGATGTCGGTGAAGCCGATGCGGTCCTCGAGGAAGGCCTCGACGGCGATTTCATTGGCGGCGTTGAGGACGATGGTCGCGCCGTTGTCGGCGGACAGCGCATCGTAGGCGGCCTGAAGAAGCGGAAAGGTCTTCGTGTCGGGCTCCTCGAAGGTCAGCCGACCGATTTCGGCAAGGCTCAGGCGCTTCGCGCAGCCGTCAAGCCTTTCGGGCCAGCCGAGGGAGTAGGCAATCGGCGTGCGCATGTCAGCCGAACCCAGCTGCGCGATGACCGCGCCGTCCTCGAACTCGACCGCCGAGTGTACGATGCTCTCGGGGTGGACCACGACCTTGATGCGCCCGGGCTCGAAGTCGAAGAGCCAGCGCGCCTCGATCACCTCAAGGCCCTTGTTCATGAGGCTCGCGGAGTCGACGCTGATCTTGCGGCCCATGGACCACTTCGGATGAGCGACGGCCTGCTCAGGCGTGATGCCCTCAAGATTCGTGCGACCGCGGAACGGGCCGCCGGAGGCCGTAAGGACGATCCTCGCCCCCGCCCTCGCCTTTTCAGTCGCGCCCGCGAGGCACTGGAAGATCGCATTGTGCTCGCTGTCGACGGGCAGAAGCTCGCAACCTGAATTCCTGACGGTCTCCATCAGAAGACGGCCGCCGCAGACGACGCTCTCCTTGTTGGCAAGAAGAAGGCGCTTGCCCGCGCGAGCGGCCGCAAAGGTGGGCGCAACACCCGCGGCGCCGACCACGGCCTGCACGACGACGTCCGTGTCGGGATCATCCGCGAGGCGGGAGACGGCCTCGGGGCCGCCGAGCACCTCGATGTCACCGAGGCCGACCGTGCAGAGGGCCTGTTCAAGCTCCACCACCTTCGAGGCATCCGCAATGACGGCGCGCTTCGGACGTGCAGAGAGGCAGACGTCCACCAGCGGCTCCACGCGGGAGCCGCCCGCCACGGCGTGAACGCTGAAGCGCTCGGGATAGCGCGAGACGACGTCAAGCGTCGAACGGCCGATGCTGCCCGTTGCGCCGAGAATCGTGATGGACTGTGTCATGTTGCCCCTTGTCAGTTGTTGGTTCGATTGTTCCTGTCGGTCGGCCTGCGGTCCTTGCCGTCAGGCTTCCATTGTTCTGCGCAGTATTTTACCCGCGGCCGAACGCCCGGGCCTTAAGCCTTAGACCTTTCGGGATAGCGTGAAGACGGCGATCTCGCTTGGCACCCCGACGCGCACGGGGAATCCGTTCCAGACGCCCGAGCCCGAATGCACGTAGAGCCTCGCATGCTTAAGCGCATACCAGCCCCGCACGAAGGCCGCGTTGAGGATCGCCACCAGCTCGGTGAGCGCAAAGAGCTGCCCGCCATGGGTGTGCCCCGAAAGCTGCAGGTCAAAACGCACAGCCTCGTCGTACTTTCGGGCGTGCTTGGGCTGATGGGAAAGAAGAATTCTCGGTCCTTTTTCGGGTGCGCCCGCAAAGGCCTTGATGGGATCGGGCAGCTCGCGTCCGAAGCGCCTTGCCCAAGGATCCGTCACGCCGCCCACGACAAGGGTGGCCCCGTTGTGCTCGACGGCCCTCCACTCGTTTCTCAGAAGCCTTATGCCGAGCGACGGAATCTTCTTCATCCAACCTTCGTAGTCAAGGTAGTGCTCGTGATTGCCCTCGACCGCGATGACGCCGTGCCGTGCACGAAGTTCCGCGAGCGGAGCAACGTCCTCGGACCTAACGTCCACCTCGCCGTCGACGAGGTCGCCCGTGATGACGACAAGATCGGGCGAGAGGCTGTTGACTCTTGCCACGAGATCCTTCATGTGGGGCGCACGCAGAAGCGCCGACGCATGCAGGTCGGAGAGCTGCACGATCCTCATGCCCTCAAGTCCCGCAGGCAGGTCCTCGATCGGAACCGTCATCTCCTTGACGTCGGGAACCCTGAGTCCCTGCCGAAGACCGAAGGCCGAAATGCCGACGGCCGCGGCCGTCATGCCGATCGCCACGCGCCTGTCCTTCTGCACGAAGCGATGCATGCGCTCTCCCGAACGGCCGGCCAGAACGGACAGAAAGATGACGACCTCGCGAAGCAGCGTGAGGCCTGCAAGCACGGTGAGCGCGAAGACGCAGCCGTTGCCGGCGGCCAGCACCCAGGCGGGCAGCTCGGGGCTAACGAGCCCGCCGAAGAACGTGGCGGTGACGGCGGGAAAGGCGGCGATGAGAAGCGTCACAACAAAGCCCGCGACCTTCACCGCCCGCGGTGCATTCATCGGAAGCCAGAAGCGCCAGAGCACCCAGAGCGCACAGACGGCATGAAAAATTGCAAAACGCACGGCGAACCAATCCTCTCGTCCTGTTTAGGCCTTGCGGCCGGCAAATCCTGCAGGGCGAACTGCCCATGATCCCATTCTAGACCGCTATGTTTTCACGCGATCCTTCTCTTGCGAAGACTTGCAGCCTGACAGATGCAGTCACATTCATGGGATCCTCCCGGGCTTGAATCTCCCTGAGGATCTACTCCTCGTCAATCGGATCGATGAGCGCTTCGCCCGCCGTGGCCTCCGACAGGCGCTCGACGAAGGCGTCCGCCTCGTCCGACGGGACGAGCACCTCGAAGGTTGCGTCAAAGCGGAAGTCCGACGACTGCACGCGTCCCCTCGCCTCGGCGAGAAAGTGCTGGAAGTCCGAAACCTGATGGGGTTCGATCGAAACCACGAAGCGGCGCATGTCCTCGCGAAGCGTGACGGGAAGGCCCTCAAGTCCGAGCTTGACCGAACCCTGATACGCCCTGACAAGACCGCCAGTGCCGAGCAGGATGCCGCCGAAGTAGCGCGTCACGACGGCCGCCACCTCACCCACGTCACTGTGCAGGAGTGCGGTGAGCATGGGACGTCCCGCCGTGCCCTTTGGCTCTCCGTCGTCGCTCGCGCCCACCTGAGCCGTGTCGCCGGGAGCGCCTGCGTTGTAGGCCCAGCAGTTGTGAGTGGCGCCCGCGTGCTCCTCTCGGATGCGGTCGATGAAGGCCTTCGCCTCCTCGGGACTCGAAACCCTCGCCATCGTCACAATGAAGCGGGAGCGGCGCACGGTCTCTTCAGCCCGGTGAAAGGCGCCGGGCGCAAGGTCGGGGACTTTGTAGGCGTCGGTCATGAATCAGGGTCCAAAATAAGCACGGGCGCGGGCCGAGTTGTCGGTACCGCGCCCTCTGCATGATCCTCAGTTCAGGCTTAGTGAACGATCAGTTGGATCCACAGCATGATGAAGGCCGTGGCAGGCAGAACGGGGAGCGAGGCGTCCATGCGGTCGAAGAAGCCGCCGTGGCCGGGCAGCAGGTTAGAAGAGTCCTTGATTCCGACAAGGCGCTTGAGCATCGACTCCCAGAGGTCGCCGGCAATCGAGAGCGCAACGAGCATCGCGAGCACGCCGACGCCCCACAGGAAGCCCGCATTGTCGAAAAGGTAGTTCGTGAAGACGTTCTGCTGCACGCAGAAGACGTACGTGAGCGCGAAGAAGACGATCACGATCACGTAGGCGCCGATCGCGCCCTCGAAGGTCTTCTTGGGCGAAATGGCGGGCGCCATGCGGTGCTTGCCCCAGGCGCGACCGCAGAAGTAGGCGGAGATGTCGGCGCCCCAGACGATAAGGAGCACGGAGAGGACGAGCACCCAGTCCCCCTGTTCAAAGAGCCAGAGAAGCGACAGGTAGGCGGCGGGCACGAAGGTCACGGCGGACCAGAGGCACTGGCGCTGCGAGACCTTGAAGCCGTTTTCACGATGGAAGAGTTCCGCAAAGAAGATCACGAACCAGGCCAGCATCACGCAGCCGTTCATGAGCATCAGGAACCAGTTCATGCGGTCAAGCGCACCCGCCCAGTAGAGCGAAAGCTGAACTACCATTTCGACGGCGGCGACGAGAAGAGCGGGACGGGGACCGAGGCCGCCGATGCGCAGCCACTCATAGAGCGTGGCGCCGAAGGCAATGGCCATGACGCTTGCAAAGGCAAACGGACCAATGTAGATCGAGAGCGTCAGAACGGCCAGCAGCACGGCTGCGGTGATCACGCGCGTAAGCAACATGATGAAGGAACCTCCGGCCGGTTCTCGTGACCGGCGCGTTGTATGTCTATGGGGGTGTCGCCTTTCATATAAAGGCCAGCATCCTGCCATTTTAGCCAATGCAGGACCTCGCGTGGCCGAATTCCTCAAAGGGGCGCGTTGAAAACACCGTCTTGTTCAGGCCTGCGCCCGCTCCTCACTGCAGGCCTCATGTCCTGCATCCGAAACCCAGAAAGCCGAAAACGCGGCTGCATTCAGGCGAAGACGAGCACTCCCGTTCTTCCGCCTCTTCGGTTGGAGCGCACAAGAAAGTCCCGCTGAAAGGCAGGCCGTCTCTACATCCATGTTGTCGGAAAGTCGGAAAGCTCCCCTGACTTCAGCCGCCGTTCCTGAGCTGTTCGCTCGTGCGACCGAAGCGGCGCTCGCGCCCCTCATACCAGCGAAGAGCCTCCTTCAAGTCGTCCTCGCCGAAGTCGGGCCAGAGCGCATCGGTGAAGTAGATTTCCGCGTAAGCACTCTGCCACAAAAGAAAGTTGGAAATCCTGCATTCGCCGCCCGTACGAATCAAAAGATCGACATCAGGCACGCTCATGAACCTTCCGATATTCTCGGGCGTCATCTCAAGCCCTGCCGCGGCGCATTCGGACGCCGCCTGACAGCAGTCCCAGCGTCCGCCGTAGTTCGCCGCAATGACGAGCTCCATCTTCGTGCCACCCGCAGTGGCAGCTTCATTTTCAGCGATGGCCTCGCGAACCGTATCGGAAAAGGCCGTCCTGTCCCCGATGACTCGAAGCCTGACGCCCGCCTCGGCGAGCGGCTCGCACCAGCGGCGAAGCGCCTGTGCGAAAAGCTTCATGAGCATCGAGACCTCTGCGGCGGGCCTGCGCCAGTTTTCGCTCGAAAAGGCGAATACCGTCAGGCGTTCGATGCCTGCCCTGGCGGCCGCCTCCACCACGCGGTTGAGCGCCTCGACGCCCTGCCTGTGCCCCTCTGTCCTCGGACGCAGACGCGACTTGGCCCAGCGGCCGTTGCCGTCCATGATGATCGCGACGTGATGGGGAATGTGGGAGGCGGACATGAGAAAGGAGCAGGAAAAGCGGTGTTTGTACAAGGCAGGCATTTTACACGCCGAGGCGCTGAGAACAGCCCCGGAACGCATCCCGTAACGTATTTGTCCGCTAGCCAAAACAAACATCCGGCAGACCCGCAAGCCTGCCGGATGCCGCTGTTCTTCCGGAGAGAGGAATTACCGAGCCGCAGGAGTGCCACCCGCCTCAGCATTCTTCTTGAGCGCCGCTGCAAACTCGACCGCATACTGCGCGACCTGCTGCAGGTTCACCTGGTTGTTTTCAACGGGAGCGTTGGCGGCAAGCTCAGGCTGACCGTTCTTGAAGCTCTGGAAGACGAAGGCCTTCACGCCGTCGCGCTTCTCGTTGAGCATGAGGCCGTAGAGCACACAATGATCACAGGCGTCGGTCTTGGCGTCTTCGGGCAGGACCTTGACTTCATAGCCCGCAGTCTTCAACCCCGCGGACACGGCCTCAAGCAGCTGCGGGGTCGGCGTGCGCGGAATTACGCAGAGCTGGTTGTCTGCGGACGCGGCAGCCTCCTCGGACTGGGCGCCTCCGCCCAGAGTTGCACCGCAGCCCGTCAGGCCCAGGGCCAAAAGCGCCGCAGCGCCGGTCATGGCGATAGTCTTCTTGAACATTCTTTTGTCTCTCCGCAAATGGTTCAGTCAACCCTCCGACTGGAGGCCGTTCTTCAATCATACGCGAACACTTAGGCCAATGACAATGATTCTGATTTAGAAATCCTGCAAATCGCCGTCCGCGAAGCTGGGAGCATCAGGCAACAAGGGGACTCCTCTTTTGCAAAGGAGTCCCCTTTATGAGAGCGGCATGCTTGCGCTCATCTCAAGAGCAACAGCCGCTGTGGCAGCTCAGTTCATCTGAAGCCGTTCATTTGCCGGCGGGAGTCTTGGCCGCCTTGACAAAATCGGCGACCACGATGCCGTACACCGCCGCACTCGTAAGCTGGGCGCCGCCAATGTAGTTGTCGTAGAAGAGACCGCCCGCAGCGTTGCCAATGGCGAACAAACCATCGATAACGTGGTTTTCCGTATCGAGCACCTGCCCCTTGACGTTGATGAGCGGACCGCCGAAAGTAGCCGTCATGCCCCCCTGGAAGGGAACGATATAGAACGGTGCCTTTTCAACCGTGCGTGCCTTCGGCAGGGTGTTGACCGGCGTCAGGGTCTTGCCCTTGCCCGCAGCGATCGCCTCGTTGTAAGCCTTGACAGTGGCCTTGACGGCGTCAACGGGAAGACCTGCCTTTTCGGCCGCTTCGTCAAGCGTCTGACCGACGTACACGGGAGCCTTGGTGCGTTTGTAGGACTCCCAGTCGTTGGCAAGAATCGGCACGTCATGTCCCGCCTGGTCGACGATCATGTACGCCCAGTTGGCCTTGGTCATGGCCGCAACGTCTCGAGACATCTGCACGTAGGTCTGGCCTTCGTCCGTGAAGCGTTCGCCCTTGTCATTGACGCAGATGCCGTTATTGACAATGTTGAGCGGGTTCGCGCCGGTCGGTCCGTAGATCGGACCGCAGTGGTATTGGTCAACGTTGACGATCTTCGGCATGAACGGGAGCGCAAGATTGATGTTCTCACCTGCGATGATGCGCGAACCGCGGATCGGCATCTTGGCCCCACCCGAACCGATGTACTGCGTGACCATGGCCTGATTGGCGGAGAAGCCGCCCGTGGCCAGCACGACGCCGAACTTCGAATGAATTTCGGAGAGACCTTCCTTCGTCTTGACGCGCACACCGTTCACGGCGCCCGTCTTTTCATCGGAAAGCAGTGCCACGGCCTTCGTATTGAAGCGGATCTCGACACCAAGCTCCTTGGCCTTCTTCATGAGCGTCAGGGCCAGCTCGCCGCCACCCGGCTTGTGTTCGCCAACAACGAGATGTGCGCGGGAAAGCATCGGCCAGACAAGCTTGGAACCAGCCGCAAAGTTGATGCCGCAATAACCGTGAAGCCATTCAAGGGTGGCATCGGCGTTTTCGCAAACAACACGAGCGAGCTTTTCATCAGCCTTGCCCTGCGTGACCTTCATCCAGTCCTTGAGGAACTGTTCGGCGGAATCGCCCTGAACATTCTTGGCCTTCTGGAAGGAGGTATTGACGCCAAGGAGGAAGCCCGCAGCATAAATCGTGTTGCCCGCAGGCATGGCCATCTTTTCAAGAAGAAGCGGCTTGAGGCCGTTTTCAGCCGCGCGCACGGCACAGGTGAGGCCGCCACAACCAGCGCCCAAAATGATGATGTCGTACTTGGAGGGGGCCGCAGCCTTGGCTTCAGCGGCAACCGTGCCGAATGCAGCACCTGCACCAACCGCTCCCATGGCGGCGGTCTTGAAGAATTCACGACGAGAGGTAGTCATTTGCCTGTTCTCCATTAGTCTTTATGGTCCCGATGCGGTTGTGCTCCCGCATCGCTTGAAATCGACTATAGGCTCCTCCCGATGGAATCTAAAGCACATCGGGATCTTGACAAGACTGACAAAAAGTGATCTCAACGCTTGAGAACCGCCGTCCTTCCCGCAATCCGACCGAAAGTCAGCGCATCGGCGATGCCATTGCCGCCCATGCGGTTTTCACCGTGCACGCTCCCCGTGATCTCCCCGGCTGCAAAGAGTCCGGTCACCGGCTTGCCGTCGAGTCCAACAACCTGTGCGTCAGGCGTAATGACGAGTCCTCCCATCGTCGTGTGAATATTGAGGACGACTCTTGACGCCCAATAGGGCGGCTCCGACAGCTGCAAGCAGCGTACACGCGCGCACTTGCCGCCGCCCATGCCTGCTTCGACGTTGAAAACACGGACACTGTCCTTGAGCGCATCTGCATCGACACCCATCAGCAGAGCCAATGCGTCCCAGGAATCGGCACGGAGCGCGTCGCCCGTCTGCAACCCTCTGTAGACGTCCTTTCTGCTGATAAGATCCATGGCTTTGACCGCGCCATCGTCTGTCACCATCCAGACGGACCCTCTGGGTCTGGCGAGTATCGCCTTCGCGAGTCCGTCACGCGAGCCGTCCTCGTCAATAAAGCGGCGTCCTCCGCCATCCACCATCAGAACACGGCCCACGTCCAGATCAAGTCTCACCTGGAAGCCCCGTCCTTCAGGGGCGCCCGGCACGCACTGAATGCATTCGAGCGCGTTCGAAGCGGCACCAGCCCTTATTGCCTCAAGCATGACCTCGCCCGTACTCCCAGGATTGTTGTCCGTAGGAATGCCAGCAAGGTCAGCCCTGTAGCTTTCCACCAGTTCAGGATTCGCCGCAAAGCCTCCCGCCGTCAGAATGACGGCCTTTCTGGCATGAAAGACCATCTTGTCCTTCCCTCTTCCGGAGGAAAGATCCTCGACTTCGATGCTTGCTGCTCGGCCGTTCTTCATTAGAAGCCTCGTCATGGCACATCTTGTGCGGATCTTTACGCCACGCCTTATGCACTCCGAGGAAAGCGTCCGGATGTAGGCCTGCCCCCTCGGTTGCGTGGGCTTGTGGCCGCGCGGCCATTCTGCGCCCCAGGTGGCGACAGTTTCGGGCATGAATCGAACGCCAAGAGACTCAAGCCACTTCAAGGTTGGCAACGCTTCGCACACGAAGCGCCTCACAACAGCCGGGTCGTTTCGGCCGTGTCCTGACGCCATCGTCTGTTCATAGTGCCAGGAAGGGGAGTCCGTGATACCCATCGGCTCCTGACGGGCAGGATCAGACGCATTGAACAGACCGCTTGCACGCAACGTGTTGCCGCCGATCGCCGCCATCTTCTCGACAAGCAGCACCGACGCTCCTTGCTCGGCGGCTGAAAGTGCGGCCGCAAGCCCCGCACCGCCAGCCCCCGCCACCACGACGTCAAATTCGTCTTCCGCGAACGAAAACGCGCTCACAGGGATAGGAGTCATCATGGCAAGCGCGCTCGCCGCGCACAAAGTCCGCCTCCTCATTCTGCCGTCCTCCACCAGTGTGCCTCAGTTTTGAGCTCCGCCATGTCATGCAAAAACTCAGAGAGTTCTGCTGCATTGTGAAGCTCAAGCTTTCCGAACACTGACGCCCTTCGGCTTCTGACGGTGTCCTCCGAAAGGCCCAGAATTTCAGCCGCCTGCCGGTTGGGGAGCCCCTTGGCGACAAGCTCTGCCGTCCGCCGTTCCGCATCAGTGAGTTCGTTCCAGAGAACCTCAGCCCGCTTCAGATCCCTTGCGACAGCCCTTCTCCGCCTATGAAGTTCACACCCTCGTGCGAGAAGCGGCAGAAGCGCTTCGGCATCGACAGGCTTTTCGAGAAAGTCGAGGGCCCCTGCCTGCACGGCCTCCACCGCCATGCGGACTTCGCCGTGAGCCGTCAGAAAGATGATCGGCAGATCACACTTCATCTCCGCGAGTCTTGTCTGAAGTTCGGGACCGGACAGCCCAGGCATGCGCACGTCGAGAAGCATGCAGCCTTCGCGGGTAGGATCATCACCGTCAAGAAACTCAGCTGCGGATTCATAGGTCCTCACCTGATAGCCCACGGCCTCAAGCACAAATCTGAAGGATGCTCCCACGCTAGGATCGTCGTCAACGATGCGAATCAAAGGCACCTGCTTCATGTTTCCATTCCTGATTGTTGATGTTGAGCTCCCGCAGTCGCGGGAGCACGAGCGAGGCCTTCAGCCCCTGGGGAGTTCTGCGCGCAAAGGCGAGATGGCCCCGATGCATCTCGGCAATAGAGGATGCAATGAAAAGTCCGAACCCAAGTCCTTCCTTGCTAACGCTTTTCGTAAGTTTGCCCAGCGCTCCGAACACCTCATCGGAGACGGCAGGTCCTTCGTCGAGAACGCTCACCTCAACGATCTCGTTCTGACAGAGGACCTCAACGACAATCGAGCTCCGAGAGGGAAGATCAGCAACCGCCCTGACCGCATTCTTGAGGAAGTTCACAACCACGAGCTCCAGTTCAAGCGCATCCCCCTTCACCAGTACCTCTTCGTCAGGAAACACGGTCTTTACGTCGACCACCTCGGACAAGTGCCCCGCATGCTTCAGCGCCTCACCGACAAGACCCCGTACGTCGACGGGCTCGAATCCAGGCGTTTCCTTTCGAAGAACCGTGCGAACGCGCTCGATGATGTCCGCCGCCCTGTGCGTCTCGTGCTCGGCTGCCGACAGAGCCTCGGTCCATTTGGGAACATCAAAGTTTCCCATTTTCATCATCAACCTGATACCCGTCAGATAATTGGCGATGCTCGTCAGAGGCTGCTTGATCTCGTGTGCAAACATGGCGGCGAGTTGAGAGGCCATGCCTGCACGCTCAACAAGCGCGAGGTTCTCCTGACTGGCCCTGAGGGCTTCGGCGGCCGCTCCTCTCGCACTCTCCTCAGCCCTGAGTTCTGCCGTCCTGCGCCTGAGAAGACGGTTGACGCGCCAGTGATGCACAAGCAGAAGAAGCAGAACCAACCCCATGACCGCAAGCTCATTGCGCCAACGGAGCGCAAGTGCCGTGATCGAATTGTCCCTCAGATAGGCGTATGGACCGATTTTCAGCCGAACAAGAAGCGCCTCCACCCCCTGCATGCGAGTGTTTGACAGCCAGTCAAGACCGTTGGCATCGGCAGGCATCGAAAGAAGGGCCACAGTTACTGCCTTCACCACATCGGGATCCGCCGATGGGGAAGAGGCGAACATTAGGTCGGGATAGAGTTCGGTCGAAGTTGCACAGCCGTCTGCCGCCCTTTCGGGACGTTCGCCGACGATCCTCACATCCTCGGCCTGTATAACGCCTGTTCTGACCGCCTGCTCAAGCTCACACGCAGGAAGCACGCCCGCATCGCTCATGCCCGTCACCACAAGCGTGAGCACATCGGGAAAGTTCCATTCTGTGAAAGTCACTTCACGAAAGAAGTCCTCGGGATCGAACCCACGTCTGGCGATCTCTCCTTGAGGAATGAGCCACCCCTCAAAAGACCAAGGTGCCGTCGCGGCCACCCTGCGGCCCCGCAGGTCTTCGATCGTCTGCACGGGACTTCCCGCCGATACGAGAAAGACTGCGCCTACACTGCGGCTAACATCTGCACATCGACTCTTGCGAAGCGTTGCAATCTGCTGGAGCCCCGCACGCGAAAGCATGCGCGCTCCTCCACTAGACACGATGACGAAGTCGATGTTCTCCACAGACTCGGGCTTCATTGCATCGGCATGAGAAATCTCCTTCGTCTCGAACCTGTACTGCGGCAGTCTGGCCTTGAGCGACTCGATAAGCGGCGTATAGACGTCAATATAAAAGCTCGGTGTAAAGGTGTCGACAAGTCCAACACGCACAACACCTGAAGCGTCCCCGGAGGGTGCGACCATCCCCGTCTCAGCGGCAATTGCGGCGGAGGCGCCAAAAAGAAATGCCAGACATGTCGCTTTAAGGCGGACGGGAAATGCAGTCACGACGTACAGTGTCCTCAAGTTCGCTTCGGATAATTCTAAAAGCTTCAGCTCTTACTGAGGCTCCTCATCGTTCACGTCTGATCTTCAGTCAGGGTAGACACGCACATTTACGCCGAGGCGCGCCACCCGTTGCATCAGGTCTTCCCGCAACAAGCCACGCCACCACGCACCACATGAGCACGAGGATCATGAGAAGCACGGGCATGCGGCCGAATCCGAAGGTCGAAGCCCAGGCGCCCGCCATCATGGGTGCAAGGCCGGCCAGCAGGTAACCGCCGCACTGAACGAGCCCCGTCACGCGAAGAATGTCAGCTTCCGGAGTCTTCTTCGTCACGGCGGTAAGCGAAATCGTCACGAATGCTCCCTGCAGCACGCCCATTACAAGCGCCGCTCCCATGAGGCCTGCGAATCCTCCCAACCCCTCCATCCAGATCCAGAGCCCCGTCAGATAAACGGTGCCGACCACAGGATAGATTTTTCTAGCCACAGGCAGAAAGCCGCATCCGAGAGATCCGGCAAACATGGCGCCAAGGTAGAGCGTCACGGCATTGACCGCGTCAGGTCTGGAAAAGCCCGCAGCCTCAAGCCCTGAGGGCATCATCGACGCAACGGTGAAGGTGAGCCCCGCCTGAATAGCAACGAACCACACGAGAAGTGCAACGAGAGCTCCGCTCTTCTCGAGACGCTTTTCCTTCCGTTCTGGAACGGGCAGAGGAACGCCTCCCAAACCCACTGCCCAGACAAGCGGCGCAAGAGCCGCCAATCCCCAAACTGCAAAAGGAGCCCACCAGACGCCGCCCGCCTCCAGAGCCGGCATGACCGAGGCCGTGCCCAGCAGGCCGCTGATGCTGAGCACTGCCGTATAGACGCCCATCACCTGAGACTGGCGGTCATGAAAGACCACCTTGATGACAGAGGGAGCCCAGACGTTCAGGCCCGCGATTGAAACGCTCAGAATCAGCGTTCCGAGAAAGAGAGCGGGCATCCACTCGATGCATCGGACGAAGGATCCGAGTGCGGCTCCGGTAAGTGCGGCGACGGCGAAGGTTCTACTTCCGAATCCGGCCACAAGCGGCAGGACAGCGAGGCTACAGAGTCCAAAGGCCATGGTCGGAATGCCTGCGAGTACGCCGAAAGCCTCCCACGGCAGATCGAAGACATCGCGAACGACGGGCGCCATCGGACCCACTGCATTGATGGGCCCGCGCATGACAAGTGCGGCAAGGACGATCATGAGGAGAATTTGCTTTTGGCTGTGCATCAGAAGCCTTCGGAAAAGTGATTACTGAAAAGGCTATCCCTTCGTGTGTGCCTTGACCAGATTGGTTTTCCCGAACAGAGGGTTTTCGCCACCGCTCGCGGCCACCTCCCACGAGCCGTATCGGCGTTCGGATTAGTTCTTTAGGATGAAGGACATGCTTAGGGCGCGGGGCCGGACACGGTCCCAGGAGGGCGCCTCAACCATATCAACCAAGGAGAAAAACATCATGCTTTCAAATCGCCGCAGCTTCCTTCAGGGTGCCGCCTCCGCGAAGGTCGCCCCCGTCACGCTCCAGGACCGCAGCTACGAGCCACTGAAGCTTCCGCGTCCGATCAGTCTGGCCGCCCTCACCATTCTCGACGTCTCTCCCGCCAATCAGGTGCTCTGCGCCGCCAAGGCGGGCTACAGCCACGTCGGCATCCGCCTCGTGCCCGCCACCCCGACCGAAACGCAGTACGACATGATCGGCAACACGCCCATGATCCGTGAAGTCGAAGCCAATCTGAAGGCACCGGCATCAAGGTCCTCGACATCGAAATTCTCCGCATCAAGCCCGACACTCGTGCCGTACTTCTTCGAAACCGGCACCCGCCTCGGCGCCACTCAGGTGCTCTGCGCAGGCAACGACCCCGACATCAACCGCCTGACGGACAACTACGCCGAACTCTGCGAGCTCGCCCATCCGTACGGCCTCAACCTCAGCATCGAGCCGATGCCCTGATGCAACGTCTCGACCGTCAAGCAGCAGGGTGAGATCCTCCGCAAGATCAACCGTCCGAACGCAGGCTGCCTCGTCGACCCGATCCATTTCTACCGCGCCAAGAACGACTACAAGGACATCGACAACCTGCCCGCCGGCTCGCTCAAGTACTGCCAGATGTGCGCCATCACGGCCGAAATGCCCGACACGATGGACGGCATCCTCTATCAGGCCCGCAACTTCCGCCTGTCTTCGGGCACCGGCGCTGCCTACCTCGTGCAGCTTCTCAAGCACCTGCCGATCTCCATCGAGGTCTGCAACGCGAACCTTGCCCTGACGATGTCTCCGCTTGACCGCGCCCGCATGTACCTCGAGGACATGGTCGCCGTGCTCAACGCCGCAGGCGAACACTGATCCTCACAAGGTCTCTCAGCAAGTTCTCCCATTTCGTGCATTCCGCACAGGCGGATTCCTTCCGGAATCCGTCGCTTTTTTGAGGGACTGGTCCCTGAAAAAAAGGTTCTTCTCGGAAGTCCGTGGAACGCGGCCTTGACTTTTAAGAAAAAGTCTGGTCGACTCCCTCCAAGAAAAAAAGTAGCGCTCACTCCCAATTTCAGGCAGATTCAAGTTACTAGAGAAGAACCGCGAAAAAA
>ENA-ORIC01000430-ORIC01000430.1-human-gut-metagenome-genome-assembly--contig:-NODE-430-length-54890-cov-3.849963_pt1 | contig 54890 bp, 48 predicted proteins | sample MGYA00243023_ERZ508732 | MGnify/ENA primary metagenome ERZ508732 (study PRJEB26277, sample SAMN04329767) | human gut metagenome | biome: human-associated habitat | host: Homo sapiens | place: USA... | reverse complement strand
TTTCTTTGCATTTTTCGCTTTATAATATACTACCATACGAAATCCTATCCCGCATCCCACGCCAACCAGTAAATCCCTCGGCATAAAACTGGGAAATGGGTTTGCAAACGCACCTCCCATCCCATTGATCGTGTCCAACACCTTCTGTAACGTGTTATCTCCTGCCTGCTGTCCGTACAGCCATGAAACCTTATTAAAGACATATCCAAATATCACATAGTGAGCGCATTTGAGGGCAAGCTGTTTCCCATTTACCCCTCTGCACTTTTCTTTGACAGTTTTCGGGATTGACTGCAAATCCTTTACAATCCCGTCAATGACCTTGCTTATAGGCTCTGTCCCCTGTCCTTGTTTTTCTCTCTGCTCCGCTCCCTGTTCTTGTTCTGTGCGATTATCTTCTGAAGTCCTTTCAGTTTCTGCCGTAATGACGGACGCTGTTGCTTTTTCTCATTAACTTTTACAAATTCCTTGAATGCCTGTGCAATCACATCGGCATCTTTGCCCTTGAAAAATACAAGATACTTGGGTGGTTCCGTGATCTTATCCTTCTTTACAGCGAAATCGACATTGTATTTCCTTGCGACACGCTCAAAGGATTTAATATTGCTATCCGTAACCTCAATGGACTTTGCACCCTCTCCCTGACCGACCAGCTTCTTTACCGGAATCTTTCCATGCGAAGGCTGCTTATGCTTCTGATGCTCCAGATACATCTTCATTGCCTTCTGTAAAATGCTTGCGGTCAGCTTGGAAGTCTTGATTGCAAGAGCAATGGTTTTCTGTGTTGTTTCCTCCTGCACGGTGTACCTCCTTCCTTATCTGCAACGATTGGATTCAGGGTGGAACCAACAGCCTGTGTAATAAATATTTCATAAATTCTCCTTTCCACTTCTGGACATTATGTCCAAAAGTTCTGCAAACGCAAAAAGGGCAGCTACAAACCTTTACGGTCTATAACTGCCCTTACGCTGTCTTATGTTCACTTATCAAATTATTTTGTTATATTTTTTTAGGAAAATATATTAAAGAGATTTTTAAAAAGTGTTTAAAAATCTCAAAAATCATATTCCAATCCACTTCTATGTCACAAACTTCCAGTAATTTCGGAATATTCCCTATTAATAAAAACCAGTTTCCTACATATTCCCTATCAATTACTCGTGCAAAAATTGACTTATGAAGTATATTAAGGTAATCTTCCTTCACTTCTGTTAAATCACATATATTATAAAACTGTGGAAACGGAAGACATGAATACCAACCATCTACATACCTCGCAATCTCAGATGCTTTGACACTATTTTCTTTGATATAGTTTCCGTCTTCTTCATGGATATACCCACCGTCAAATGGAACATACTCCTTTTCTTCATTTTCTTTTCTGCCAATGTACTTTATCCCACGTTCAGTAATCTTTTGCTCAATTAAATCTTCTTCCACTGTTCCTAGTATACTATACTCAAAATATTCTAGGGCATCTATCATCATATTACAATAATCAGATTCAAATACATTACAAATATCTCTATATTCAACTGTTTTGGAAATACGATGATAAAACATCATCTCATCCAATCTTAATTTAATTTGCTGTTTAGTGAAACAGTTAATATTCTCAGGAAGAAGATCAAAAATATCTGCCTCAAAGTCTTGTCTGCTGAAATATCCATCTTGTATTAATCTTTTTGTACATTCAGTGCCCTTTTTATTGATGTAAGAACTCATCAAATGGCGGATACCTTTCTCAGACTGAACCATTAGCCTATGAATTAATTCAATTGACTCTTTCTCTTGTATCAATCCTTTCTCTTCAAATATAATTAAAGCGTCCTCTATTGTATAAACACTATAATCTTTTCTTTGCCCATACATCGTCCAAGCATAGTTCACAGAATAAATATCAATTTCTCTATTTTCATAATTTGCTAAACGAAGGACTGACTGTGCCGCTGGAACAACGGTAAATGAACCTTCTGGTGCACATTCATTTATCATTTCCATCAATGTCATTCCACGATATTTATTCTCATCACCAAAGAAACCAAGCTCATGAAGTTTAATTTTGGCACGATGTGGTATATACTTACTCCAAAAATCATCAAAACCATATTCTTTAAAGGCTTTACTAAACAGAACATCATTTTCTGTATCAACATACTCCACAAATTGATCATGAAATATCTCCGTGGAATTTCCATGAATCCATGTACTAATCAAATATTCCTCAAGTAAATCTGCTTTTTCTGTAGTATTTCTATGAGAATCTATGAGATTTTCTTCTATGTCTGAAAACAATACTTTCTTCTCCAATCGGTCAAAAAAGCATATTTCATCATTCACACTATTAATCAACTCATAAAATTGACTTTCGCTATAGTGTGAGTCCATAATATGTCTTCTTGTAATATCTTCCTTTTGCTTACATGCAAGATATAAATTCCACATAATACCAGAACTAAATATTTGATTCTCAATGATTCCATGTTTATGAATATAAAATAGTACTTGATAAATCAATCCATCACAACCAACTAAATCATTACGAGTAGCCGTTTGAAAGATTAAACAAAAAGAATAATACTCATATATGCTTAAAACATCTTTTCTTGTTTCCAAAATGCGTTGCAACTGATTGTAAAAACTAGTAATAGAGTTAAAATCTACTGTAGAAGTCAATATCTTCTCAAAAACATCAAAATCACTGAATTTCTTGAGAAGTTCAATCAAAAATTCATCATCCAAATTAAACGAGGCTAGTCTTGCCATATATTCTACATTTCCGTCAATAAGACTGGATTTTACAGTATTCAAAACCTTTTCTTGCCGAATTGGAAACGAAGATAATATTCCTCGTAAGTATGTGTTAAGGCTGTCATGAATAAGTGAAATTCTATTTTGCAATATTTCAAACAAATATGGATACGCAGAAACAAACTCATTCAATGAATCATATGCCTCTGGTTCGGAAAAAAACGTCGCAAGTTCTTCTCTTGTAAAAAAACTATTATTTGTAGCAAATATGCACAATAAAGACTTAGTATTCACATTCGCTAATAATGTGTCATAATATTGATTCAAATCCGTAACCGAATGTTCTATATTAATATCACCATGTTGTTTATAGTGCTCGGCTAAGAAATAAGTAATTATTGGATATCCACCTGTAATCTCAAATATCTTTTTTTGAACAACATAATCAGAAATGTCATGTGCAACTGCCAAATAAAACCTTGTCTCATCAAAATTCCACTCAAACAATTCTGTCTTTGCCCAATCTATTTCGGTCTTCAATGGTCTTGAAAGGACTATAACTCGAACTTCAGCATTTCCTAATGCCGTAATAAAACTAATGTATTTTTGCAAATCTAAGGAATTATAGTTTTCTACATGATCCAATCCATCAATTATAATCATCTGTTTCTTATCAGCAATTTCAGTAACAAGCTCTTCTATCGTAAACGCTCTTGGTGATTTATATACCAAAAGCCCAACTTCTGTCAAAAACTTATCAAATTGAAGCCGCCTTGTTAATTGCTCATCCTGTGACCCAATCCAAAATCTATATACAATAGCATCCGGATATGCATCTTTCAACTCGTTTACAAAGTGACTTTTTCCAACTCCAGGCTTTCCTACAATGAATGTTATGCCATTTTCTATATTCTTAGGTGCTTCACGTATTATAATGGTTTGCTGTTGCAAATCTGTAGATAATTTTATTAAATCTGGAAGCTCTGATACATTAACTTCAAACTTTTCCGAACATGTATACTCGTACGCTTTTTGAATTATCTGTAATTCACGTTCTTCTGTACTGTATAATTCGTCTAAATAATCAGTTACTTGTTCTTCCGTCAAAGGTACTATAATAATACCTTCTTTCTCAATAGCAGGCATTCCCATAAACTCAGTATTTGTAGTAATTTGATCTGTATTAACAATCAGAACATTGTTATCAGAACTATCATATTGATTGCTATTTGTTTTAATGGTTACTGTATGTTCAGTAATGGTAATATCTTCTATTTTTGTTCCCGGATAATTTTTTGCCTGTATCCGGTAAACCATATCATCTTGGATTTTTATATAAAGATCGTCAAATTGTTTCGTTCCAAGAGATTCTAATTCTATTTGTACAATTTTGCGCTCAACATCCATTTTTGCCAAGAACAATGTAAAAACATAATTTTGAAATGTATATCCCTTCAACGAACTCCTTGCTAACTTTCTTTCTGCCATATTCCATTACCTCAATTCTTATACCAAAATTACTCTTACTTTTTCATATCAATAGATATACCGTACAAAGCTCCGCATACATCTTGTCATCTTCAAACTTCACGTCATCAAGTAACAATGCCTGAAATAACACTTCTCTAACACCCTCTAGTTTTACCATAGAAATCTCCCTATCCGAAAATTCATTCGATTTTGCACTGTCAAAAGCAGCTTCTTTCCTTGCCACCAGACAATGCGTATACAATGCCATAATATACTTATCTGACATCAGAAAGGCGTATGTTTCATTCCCTTGATATGTATATCGGCACTTTTCCAGATTTTCCTGTGATATATCAAAATAACATCTGACTGTTTCCAAATATACATCTCCATTATACTGCGGTTTCAGCTTTTTTACATACCTTCTAAGGGTCGCAAATATATTATTTCTTTCCATAATAGTCTTGGTTCTCTTAAATACTGGCTTTTTCCATCGCAGATCCATATAAACATTATTAAGGATAGTCTTTCCGGCATACTGTTTGAAGTCACCTATCCGCAACAAATATGTTAATACTTCAAACAATTTCTCCTGTAACATTATCTCCTGATACGAATAATCTCCAAATTCAATATGATCCAGCTTCAAAGGGCTACTCCCTTTTGCTATCTCTCGCTCCATTGCCCTTTTCACATCTCTCACTGATTCCATACATTTTCCTTTCCACTTCTGGACATTATGTCCAAAAGAAACCAAAAGAGCAGCTACAAATCTCTCGACTCATAACTGCTCTGACGCTGTTTACTATTCTATTCCTGTCTTTGCTGCAAAATCGTCTTTCTTACCTAAGAGTGCTTTTTGTTCATCCGCTAACAGGCTTTTGAATATTTCCTTATTTGTAATCTTTGTCGTTGTTTCTTTCATGCAGCCAATCACATATTCCAGGTGACTGCTGTTCAGTTTCAGGAATCTGGATTTCACAAGCTCATAGGGATATTCTTCTCCCGCAACACGAATCATCTGCCGTTTCACACACACCACTTCACAGATAACTTCAAACAATTCATCATAAAGCTCCCTTTGACCATATTTATCATATTTCATATGATGCTCATAGCTTATATTTTCTTTAATCAGCTCTATGTATGCCTGTGCATCATCCAACACATGAATTACGGCTATGACTCGGTGAATTATTTCACCCTGATCCTCTGCGGGGAATCCCATCTGAATGATACGCTCCGCAAGCCGGTCCATGAAGCCCTGCGTCAGAGGATCACCGTCCACTACAACTACAGCTGTCTTTCTGATGGGGAAGTATCAAAATACATCCTTCATAAAATCCAGCTTGCCGGTGCTTCCGGCACCATCATTGATCCGTCCGCACCTGCGGCTGCCCACAGTTTTACCCAGGGTAATCCACATCTCATCGACAATCTCATGACCGATGCACTGACCATAGGTGCCCAGCAGGATAAAAAGGTCATTGATGCTGAGGTGATCCGTGCTGCCGTCGATAACCAGGGGCTTTATTAATGAAGTTTTCAATGTCCTTTTCAAGACCATGGCATGTGTCATGGTCTTATTTCAAAAGCAGAGGATTTGCCTCTGAAATAAGACTACAACAGTGTGCTGTCATTCCGCTTAGAATCTGCGGTAAGTTCCGATACGGCACAATCGGGTAGATCGATATACCGAAAATAAAATGCAGTTAGCACCTACCACAATATGCCGTCGGACACTTTGCCCATTCATCTTTTATTAGATTTTTACAGTGCTCACATTCCAAGTTAATGCAGGAACTGAAATCACTTCACTCCACACCTTTCTTGGTCTCTGGCCGCCATTCTTGTCGTATGTAACAGCTCCTTGTATAAATGAAGGACCAAATGCTGCTGCATAATCATTATTCCAGAGTTCAATCCAATGATCATAATTTCCCGTTTTCTTTGGCTCTTTCTCAAGGTTTTCAAATCTACTCTTCCATTGTGAAATATTTGTCTCTGTCAAAGAAATGGAATTTGCATCTATTTGAGCTTCACTAATGTTAACGACTAACTTACCGTTATTAGTTCCGCCAATTTCATATACTTTAATTGTATATTTACCATTCTCAATATCAATTGCCCAGAAATTGTTCTTAATTACTTTTCCAATTCCAGACAGATTAACATACGCTCTATAGCTCAAATCCATATTTCGATTGACTGTATTTCCTGATAAATCCCAGCCCCACGACGTATTTTGTGAGTGCTGATACTTACCTGAATTGTCTGCATCAGGTGCAAATGTATATGTGGTATCTGTAGAAGCAAACTGTATCCTATTTTCATCTGCAGTAAAATAGTTGCTCTTTTTATTAAAATCTTTTAATCTTGATATTTTGTCGATATAGGTATGTCCGTTTTCCACTAGATAAGTTCTAATAATAACAGGAACTGATTTTATCGTAACAATTCCACTCTCATTTTCCAGTTCAGAATCCAGAAGCTCCTTACCACCTACGGTAAATTTTGTTGCAAATCTAAGCCAGCATTCTTCATAGCCTGCATTGGTCTCAAAATATGTATTAATATTTTCAACAAACTTTTCAATTAGTTCTTCTTCTGAAGCTCCACTACTTGCCTTGAAGCTTAAAAGTAAATCAAACATCACCTTTAAATGATTTAACATTTTCAGCTTATTATCAACAATTCCGTCATATTCGTCATCATCCCATTCAAGATAATCATGATTCCAAATATGTTCATTATTACAAGCATTAATGTCTCTAGCACTCAACAGGCATTTATTGGTTGAATCATACTGAGATGCATAGGCAAATACTACTTTTGCCTCTCTAGAACGCATTAGTTCTTCAAACGTATCTGAATCCTTAATTAGCTCAATATACGAATTGAGCTCAGTTCCATCCCACTTAACTATGTTGCTCCAATCACCCAAGAGCCATGAATCTAAGAAACCACAAATATAATATAGATATCCCCATCTCCTATTTCCAATGGATACTTCATCCAATACTTCTTCTGCTATTGCTCCATCGATAATTAGTTTTGACTTTATCTTTCTTTCCAGCAATCTACATTTATAGTCAGATAATAATTCTAAATCCCCGAAAGGCGAATTCTTGTCAAAATCATTTAATACAAAATAACTATCAACATCATCATTAGTATTAGTATGAATATCATTTACCATTCTTTCAACAATAGTTGCATACTCATAATCTCCACTAACTCTCCAATGAGAAAAATCCAAATCAATAAGAGAACTACGAAATTTCATCCATTTTTCTATGATTACTTTATTATCATCTTTTGTATTCTGACGTTTCCAAATCTTTGATACAAACAAAACAAATGCTATTGCATACTTTCTTGATTCCAAGTTATCTATTTCATATTCATTGTATCTAAAAGCCAATGCGTCCCCGCTATTGCAAAGAGTCTCAAATACAGACTTTAACATATACAGATATTCCGAAATCTTATCATCACTAACACGTTCTTGGCTTATCTTATAAATAACATCTTCGTAAGTTTCATTCATGCTATCTGGGACAGTGTCCAAATCGCTTGGAATTTCATGACCATTTACTAAAGCATATACATAATAAACTAGTCTAAACCACTTCTCACTTTCATCATTGATTGCCTTAGTTTTTTCCATCAATGTGCTCTCTTGCATACTTTTAAACAGGCAATCAACATAATCCCTATCATAAGTCCAAGAAATTGTATCTGAAAAAGCTTCTTGTTCATCCTCAGAACAGTATGCCAAATCCTTGATATGCTTCATCTCAATCTCATCAATCATTGCTTTGAGATTTTCGAAATTCGTTAATCGTTTTCCACGAGCATTCATTCGTGTATATTTTTTTGCTGCATCTATCTCGGCATACTCATCATCGCATTCATTTAAGCAAGTGAAATATACTGCCGGACAAGATGTATCATTTAAGCTCGCCCAAAACACGTCAAACTGATCTTCATAACTAGATAGCTTACCTGATAACATGCATAAAAAGTTCAAACAAGAAACTACTGTAGGATCATTCTCCCATTTAGTTTTAAACCAGCTTTCATTTCTTACAGATTCCTGTTTGTCACTTTCTGTATTATCTGAATGTAATATTTCAAATAAAGCTACCGACTTGTCATCATCCCTCAAAAAGGAAAAGAATTCTGAAGCTGAATTTCTTGTCTTATAATCAAACTGCCACTCATCTATTTCATCAGTATTATTAGTAGCCATAGCCAAATACCAATGTAACAAATATAGCGATGTCAATCTCTGCTGACCATCCACTGGATAGAAAACATCCCCCGTTTCGTTTCCATATATATAATTGAAATCCATTCTAAGATTTGGATCTTTCAAAATATCTATCCATTCATCAATCAGTCGTGTTCTAACACTAATAGCTTTAGTATTATTTCTTCCTTGAGCATAATCACGCTGGATAATTGGAATAATGATTTTTTTATTTTTTACTAATTCTTGAAAATTATCTTCTCTTCTCATATTCTTATTCCTTTCCGTAGTATTTGCTCATGGAACCAATCATGTCCTTTATGTATTCTTTTCTTTCATTCATAAGCCATTGTTCAGTCGAGGTCTCTAAATCAATGTATTTACCCATCAATACATTTGAGGTAGCAATTGGCAAAAATACAGTTCCCTTATCAACAACAAACTTTCTCTTTCCGCTAAAGTTAACATCTCGATATTTACCAGCTCTATTAATAGATACCGGAAGCAACATCATATTACCCATTGAGTTATCATTTACAAAAGCTGCAAGTGTATCATAATCTGTTTGGACTCCCAACCTGTAATCTGACGGACTAATACTTTCATCTTTCTTAAAGAACGCGCGGATGCTCTCTTCAATACGATATTTTGTTCCTAATAAGAATGATCTAATCTTTTCTCTTGAAGCATCATCTACAATATGTGCTCTCTTATTTCCATGATTACCAAAAGACAAATCTTGTGCAGAAATACCAGAATTGTCATAAACAATATTCAATAAATCTCTGTAATAGTTTCTAATAAAATTCGATCTAACATTTTTCTCTTCCGAATCATCTGCCCAAAATCCTGACGGATCTGCTACTTTGATATCGATACCATGCCATGAGATTGAACTAGGCAACGGTGATATTTCTTTTAATCGCTTATATTCCTCATCAAGTTTATAATCCCAATACAAATAATCACTTCTAAAAAGCATACATACTTCAGGATCATCATATTCTTCATCATGCAAGAAATCATTTGCATACGTATCAAAATGTTCACTAGAGAGGATTTCAGCAATTCTCGCACTCACATTATATTTGAATAATAAATCCCTGGTAAATTCCTTAAGCTTAAAATATCTCCAAATATCAAAATACATATCATATCGATTTTTAGCATTTTTAAAGCATTGGTCAGCAAATTCCTTTTCTTCCGTCTCTTTCTGCATTTCATCGATATCTATATCATACAAAGTTTCGATATATCCTTTATAAATATTATTGTTTTGTTCACTAAAAATCTCTAACAACCTGACTTTTTCTTCTAAAGGCGCTTTCTCTATATATCCTTCATTTGTCGAATATATATGCTCAATGTCCCACTTCCCTGTTATTTCATCAAAAAAATGGAATCCAAATCTGTTTATTGGATTTGAGGAATTAGTTATTGCAACATTATGTGCAACTAATATTTTTCGAATAGTATCTAATTCTGGATACCTTACTTCCTTAACCTTTGCTGCAATTCCATTAGCAAACAGCAATTCACAAACGGCAACCTTAATAATCTCAGTTCTGGCATTTTTCGCGGATGCTAACACTTCTAGGTATTTGTTTAATACTTTGCTATCATCATTTTCGATCATTTTGTAAAGTGAGAGCAAATTGTATAACTCATTGTTATCAAAAAGTTCCTTTATCCCATCAAAAAGATCACATACTTCTCTCCATGTGTCCACCATTACAGAAGCAGATGCTAAATCTATATCTTCACCTATTTCCTGAGCCCTTTCTATTTCAAAATCAATCCACTGTTTAACTGCCTTAAACAATGAGTTTTCTTCGTACTGATTTCTTTCAATATTATTTTTCTTTGTTAACAAGAGAAAAATGGCATCTATTCTAGTTAATAACTCATATTCAGCTCTTACTGATGCGCTAATTGGTAGAAACTTCCACAATTCATCATTGTGTAACTCATTCTCATAAATATCCCATATTTCTGAAATCAGCGTTTGACGATCCTTTAGGTTAACTTCACCTTTTCCATAATACTCAGGATTCATAAAAAGAGATTTAATAAGTTCTGAATCTGTAAGCTCTAATCTTCCGGTGTTTCTATCTGCAAATATTTTTTGTTCCTTTTTATTCATATCAGCAGAGGACTCGTCAATTTCATCCCAAATAAACTTAGTCTTTTCAAGTAGTATTTTATAAAGATAGGTAGCAAATGCACTTATCAATCTGCTCTCGTTACATTCAACAAAGTTTTCATCCAACAATTCAATAAATGCCTTATTTCTCTCTAAAAACCACTCTTCAGAAAAATGATATGCCTGAAGTATATATGCAGCATCAATGTTTGTGGCTTCTGAATCATCAGATAAATTCTGTAGAAATTCCTTTGATTTTTCACGAGATTTATATTCAATAGAAAATTTTACTGGAAACTTTTTATCTGAAACAGAGCACAATGCCTTCATAATAATGTACAAAGTTGTTAATCTTTGCTGGCCATCAATTACGCTATATCCATTATCATTCTTTTTCAAAACTAATGGTTGAAGACAATATTCTGTATCACGAACTCTCGAAATAAGCTCAGTAATAACTTCATTTTCATCCATGTAATCATTCCTTGTAAATCTATAATCTTCAACCAGTTTATCTTCAAAAATATCCTCTAGTAACTCTCTTACATTTACTTCATCCCAACGATAGCCTCGCTGATAGCTTCCGATAACATATGAAAAACCAACCACATCTTTTAGTAATTTATAGTTTTCATCCATTGAGTATTTCTCCTCCATGTTTCATATGCCACAACTTATGTAACATCATATCTCAAGTACTAATCAAAAAAATTTACATTATCATCTTAAATTCCACAAAACTTTATCACCAATGCCGCCACAACAGCTCCAACAATAGCAGTAATTATAGGCACAACTATATTTCAGGCAACTTTTGAATACCATTTTTCCTTTTTAGTATCAGATTCGCCTGTAATAGAAATATTAAATACGGCCCTATTGATATCATTATTTTCTGATTCTATCTGAACCTTTTTCTTTTTTGATATGTCTATACCAAGCTTGTCTAAATTGCCATGATTCTTTTCAAGTTCACACAAAGCCGTAATCACCATATTCTTTATTTCACTGAGAATGGATAAATAGATTGTTTGTGGAATATGCTGAGTAATCGAGGTACATGTAATAGCACCTTCACTTTTTTCATAAATCTCACCAGCCAAAAATCACAGAAAAAAAGAATTCTTACAAAAAACATCTCTCTCCCTCCTTCAAAGATTTCTAATGTTCACACATTACAAATCTAGACGAATTTGTGAATCTTTTATAACGAATCCGAATTTTTCATAAAAATGATTTCTTCTATCTGCATGATCATTATCGACTGATGACAATCCTCCATCTATCCATTTTGCATTAATCTTTTTGGCATATTTTAGCAAAGCCTTCATTGCAACTGTCCCATTTCCAATATTATTATCTTCCATTAAAATATCGATGATATGAACGTACTTCCTTTCTAAACCATCAATTTCTTGTGTATTAACTTCAAAATAGATTCTAGGCAATCCACAAATACCTTGATACCTTTCTCCAAAGAGTAATATTGAGTTATCATGTAGCACAACAATCAATTCTTCCTTATTACCATTTTCTTCTAACCCAATTATTTCTGCTGTTGGAAGTAGAGAAAAAATTCTCTTCATAAGCCCGTATTTCTTTTCGTTATGCTCCATCGCCGCTTCTACTCTACGTACTTCCCTGCAATAACTATTATTTAATTCCGTATATGCTTCATTCAATTCTTTCTTAAAAATCCATCGACACATTTTCTTCTTCATCAAGTTTCTAACCTCTATAGTTTTCACATTTTCACTATCTCTTTTGCGAAAATGTATCCTTTCGCCAAAATGTATATTTCTCGTTCTCCAAAGCCTATCCCCTGGGGTAAACCTCCGATTATATCATCACTTTACGGAAACAGAAACACACATCTATTTTTCTTCCAAAATCGCAGAAACCTTTGATTTATTGGGTTTTTCTTGACAGAAGGCAAACTGTCTCCACATGCACGGTATTCGGAAACATATCCACGCACTGCACCTTATCCACGACATACCCCCGCGCCAGCAGCACCTCCAGATCCCGCGCCAGACTTGTTGGCTTACACGAAATATAAATCATATGATCCACACCATAATTGATAATCTTTTCCAGCGCCTTCGGATGAATACCATCTCTCGGCGGATCGAGCACAATATAATCCGGTCGTTCTTCAATCGTATCAAGCACCTTTAAGACATCACCCGCCAAAAATTCACAGTTGTCCAGATGATTAAGTGCCGCATTCTCTTTTGCGGCCTCTACCGCTTCCTCGATGATCTCCACACCCACAACTTTTTTGCAGACCGGAGCAAGCATCTGTGCGATCGTACCGGTACCGCTGTACAGATCATAAACGGTCTTGTCTGCCAGCATGTCCGGATTATCCCCGAGGATAAATTCGCGGGCTGTGGAATAAAGCACTTCTGCTCCGAGAGAGTTTGTCTGGAAAAAAGAAAACGGTGAAATCTGAAAACGCAGTCCCAACAGCTCCTCATAAAAATAATCCTGTCCGAAAAGTACTTCCGTTCCTTCGTTTTTTACGACATCCGCCACGCTGTCATTTTTTGTGTGGAGTACTCCTTTTAAGGTTCCTTCCAGGGAAAGTGCCAGAAGTACATCTTTCCATCCGGCTAAAAGCTGCTTTTCTTTTTTTTCGTTTACCGTTCCGGCATGTGGACATCTGCCCTGCTTTTCCAGCAATGCAGCCTCTATCTTTGCACGCTCGTCCGGCTCCTGCTCCTGTACATTTCTCCAATCCTGCGTCGTAGTGATCAGATCAACTAAAATCTCTCCGGTCTTTACTGCCTTTCGCACAAGAAGATGGCGCAGATACCCGGTATGACGCAGTCTGTGATAGAAGAAGATTTCCTGCTCCCTGAAATAAGCGAGCGTTGCCATGAGAATCGCACGGAAATCGCCATCCACGATCCGACAGTCCTCTACCGTTACAATATCGTAAAAACTGCCGCGCTTGTGCATTCCAAGTGCCAGCGGTCCGTCCTTGTATTCATCTCCAAATGAAAATTCCATTTTGTTACGGTAAGCAAGCACACGCGGACTGTGTCTGATTGGCAGAAACTCATAAGCACAGGCATCCCCGATCGCCTGCTCTATCATGCCGCGTACCTGTGTCTCCTTGATCTTTAACTGTTCTTCATAAGGCAGACTCTGATACGTACATCCTCCGCACTGTCCGAAATGCCGGCAGGTATCTGCGGTCTCCCGTGGCGATTTCTTCACGGTTTCCAGAAGCCGTCCTTCCGCTTTTCCTTTTCGTACCTTATTTACTGCAAAGGAAACACGCTGTCCCGGAATGGTATTCTTGACGATGACGCGTTCTCCCTCGTCTGTCATCACAATCCCTTTGTTCGGGAATTCTACGGTTGTTACGTTTCCTTCTGCAATCTGCCCTTTTTTCATTCTTTTACTCCTCATGCATCATTCTGAATCTTATTTCTTACAGAAAAAGGGACTACACAACTGCAGTCCCTTCTTTCTTCGTTCGGTTTTCTTTTTCTGCGCACCGCTCAAACTGCCTGAAAGTTCTCACGCTTCCGACAATGATTAATCCTCTGTCTTGTCTGCGGAAGCATCCTTAGACTCTGCAGCCGGCTCATCATCCTCATCCTCGAAGAAGTCATTGTCGAACTCATCTTCAAAATCGTCCTCAAAATCATCCAGATAATCCGGTGTAAAGAAACGATAAATTCCATAGATTGCTGCTGCAACTGCGACAACGATTCCAATCACGGCGAATACAATCACGAACTTGGAAGGTTTCTTCTCCTCTTCTTCCTTTTTCTTCAAAAACTTATTAAGCTTTGCTGCATCCAAAACATCCCCGACTTTGGTAGATGCTAAAATATCTTCTACTTTACTCATGATGGCACTTCTCCTTCCTGCATTTTTAATTATATTCATTATAGCATATCTTTCCCTGTTTTCCTATGAAAAATTTGCGTTTATAAAAATTTTATCATACCTTTTTTAATTTTGCAAAACTTGCAAACATCTTCTTTGTTCCGGCTTTGTCGAAATCCACGGTCACTTCATAGTCCCTGCCCCCGGAAACAATTGCCATGACTTCTCCATCGCCAAATTTAATGTGGCGGACACGATCCCCCACCTGATAGGACAATGTTCCACCCGCGGAACCAAAATCGCGCTGGTTTTCCACCTTTGTATATACCGGTTTTGTGGCTTTGGAAGAATGGAAAGTCGATCCATATCCTTCTCCCACCTCTTTTCCATATCCGCTTCCCCCATAGCTTGGCACCGTCCGGAATGCCTTACGCGCTTTCTGAAATGCAGACTGTTCGATGGATTCTTCCTTTGGTTTTGGCTCATAAATCTTTCCGGAAAGAAGTTCCGGTGGAATCTCCCTGACAAACCGGGATACTTTTCCATACTGTGTCTGTCCCCGCACCATGCGCACACGCGCGGAAGTAATTGTCAGATTTTTCTTTGCACGGGTAATTCCCACATATGCCAGACGCCGTTCTTCCTCGATCTCGGCCTGGGAGTTATCACTCGTAATAGACATATAACTCGGAAACAGTCCGTCCTCAAGTCCTGCCAGATAGACATTCGGAAATTCAAGTCCTTTCGCACTATGTAAAGTCATAAGTACCACATAGTCACTGTTTTCGTCAAAACTGTCAATATCCGCAACCAGAGCGACATTTTCCAGAAAGCCGTTTAAGGTCGGAGCTTCTTCCACCTGCGCATAATCCACAGCTTTGCTGATCAATTCGTCAATATTTTCGATTCTTGCCTCTGCCTCATCCGTTCCCTCTGCTTCGAGTTCTCTGACATAACCGGTCGTTTCAATAACTTCCTGCAGCAGATCTGCCACGGAAAGCAGCTTTGCCTTTGCTTTCATAGACTGGATAAACAACACAAACGGCCGGATCTTTGCTGCCGCTTTGCCCAGCCCCGGTACCTGTTCTGCCACACAGAGCGCATCATAAAAACTGATCTCCTGCTCCTGGGCATACAATGCCACTTTGTTGATCGATGCCGCACCAATTCCACGTTTTGGATATTGATGATACGCCGCACCGCCAGATCATCCTGCCCATTGTCGATGGTCTTTAAATATGCCAGCAGATCCTTCACTTCCTTACGGGCGTAGAAATTTACGCCTCCAAAAATTTTATATGGAATATTTGCTGTAATAAAACGTTCCTCAAAGAGACGGGACTGTGCATTGGTACGATAGAGAATGGCACAGTCTTTATACTGATACTCTCCTTTGCGTACCCGCCGGGCAATATCCCTTGCCACAAAATCCGCTTCCTCTGCCGCCGTATCCAGCTGCTCAAAGGTGATCTTGTCCCCGGCTCCATTGTCCGTCCACAGACGCTTTTCCTTTCGCCCCTGATTGTTGGCAATCACAGCATTGGCTGCATCCAGAATATTTTGCGTGCTCCGGTAATTCTGCTCCAGTTTGATCACTGTGGCATCCGGAAAATGATGTTCAAAATTCAGAATATTGTAGATATTCGCTCCCCGGAACTTATAGATAGACTGATCATCATCACCTACAACACAAAGATTCTGGTATTTTAAAGCTAGCAGACGGATCAGTTCAAACTGTGCGGTATTGGTATCCTGATACTCATCCACCATAATATAGCGAAAACGATCCTGATACGAGGCAAGCACCTCTTTGTCCAGTTTGAACAGTTCCACGGTTTTCATGATCAGATCATCAAAATCCAATGCATTATTCTGCTTTAACGCCTGCTGATATTCCCGGTAAACCTGGGCCTGTTTTCGTTTCACATAATCGCCTGCCGCGCGCGTCTCAAATTCGATCGGATCGATCAGCTCATCTTTTGCGGAGGAAATAGCAGAAAGAAACATTTTCTCTTTGTACATTTTCGTATCGATTTCCAGACGTTTGCAGATATCCTTCATCAGAGTCTTCTGATCATCGGAATCGTAGATGGTAAAATTGGTGCCAAACCCCAGCCTGTCAATATATCTGCGCAAAATACGCACACAGGTGGAATGGAATGTGCACACCCAGATACTTTCCGAACCATATCCAACCATCTGGTCAATACGCTCCCGAAACACCCCTGCCGCTATATAGGTAAACCTGAATGCCATGATATTGTAGGGATTAACCCCGCATTCCTCAATCAGATATGCCGTACGATGTGTCAGTACTCTGGTTTTTCCGGACCCGGCACCTGCCAGAATCAGAAGCGGTCCGTCGGTTGCCATCACAGCCTGCCGCTGTGGTTCGTTCAGTGCATCTAATAAGCTCATATCGTTTCTCCGTCTCTTTCCATAATTCATTATTCGTGTGTCTCATTATATCATAGATAGTCCGAATAGAACATACATTCTTTTGTTTTTTGAAAAAAGCATGAAAATGCCTTGTCATCTAGTTTTTATTACTATATAATGTGATATGATATGAGGTGAAAATATGGACAACGAAGTAAAAGAATTTCTTGCTGCACTGCAGAAGAAACTGGTTTCAATCGATTACATCAAAACGGAAGACATTCCAAATATCGGTTTATATATGGATCAGGTCACGACTTTTATGGACGAGCAGTTAGAAGCCTGCAAACGCTATGAAGATGATAAAATTCTGACCAAAACAATGATCAACAATTATGCCAAAAACAATCTGCTCCCTGCCCCGGAGAAGAAAAAATATTCCAAGGAGCATGTGCTGACCCTGTTATTCATTTACTATTTTAAGAATCTGCTCAGCATCAACGACATCCAGTCCCTGTTAAATCCCCTGACGGAACATTATTTTGGCAACAAAGCCGGATTTAATATGGAAGATGTCTATAACGAGGTTTTTAATTTAGAGAGCACCGAGTCCGAAAAATTATTAAAAGATCTCGGAAAAAAATATGCACTCTCCCGTGAGACGTTCCGGAAATTTCCGGAAAATGATCAGGAATTTCTGCAGAATTTCAGTTTTATCTGTCTGCTCAGCTACGACGTATACATCAAAAAGATGATTATCGAAAGTGTTATCGACAATATCAACAGTCAAAACAGTAAAACAAATAAAAAAGAGAATTCCAAAAAGGAATCCTCCAAAAAAGACACCATTTAATCCAAACGGATGATTGTATTTTCAGGCACAGATGCAGATACGCATCCGTGCCTTTTTTCTATTCCTGTTCCGGATGTTTCTGTGACAGACGGCTGAATACCATCTCATATCCGTCATTTCCATAGTTCAAAGAACGATTGACACGGCTGATCGTCGCTGTAGACGCCCCCGTCTTTTCCGCAATATCAAGGTATGTCTTCTGATCCCGCAGCATTCCCGCCACTTCAAATCGCTGTGATAAAGAAAGCAATTCATTGACCGTACACACATCCTCAAAAAATGTATAACATTCCTCTCTGTTCTGCAGACATAAAATTGCATCAAACAGATGATCTACTGCCTCTGTTTTAAGTTTCTTGCTCATTATGCTCCCTCTTTCCTTCCAAAAATCATGTCTGTATTTTATCATATTAAAGTTTTAAAGTAAACAGATTTCTTGCATTACCCCATTGTTATGCTATAATGTTTAGTACAGTTTACCAAACACGAAAACGAATGGAGAATCTATGATATGAAAAAGATCGGTTATTTTTTTTCCGGCTTTCTGCCAATTTTAACAACAACAGCTGCACAGATACTGGCTTCTTTTTTTATGTTCGGAATCGCAGCTCTGTTTCTGTGTCCAGCCTCCCAGAGCACAGGCTTTGATGCCGATACCATCGAAACACTTCTGACCAATACGGAGTTTAATGCATGCATCATGCTGATTTATACCGTAACCTGCATCGTATTCATGGGAATATGGTATTATCGCTCCTGTGGGGGCAATTATCTTCCAAAACCATCCCTCACGTTTCATCCTCTGCAGTTTTTATCCATCATTCTTCTGATTCCCGGCATGCAGTTCTTTTCCGGTTATCTGACTTCTGCGGTATCTCTTCTTTTCCCGAACTGGCTCAGCCAGTACGAAAAACTCATGGAAACCGCAGGCTTAGACTCCGACATCGGACTGTTCATGTTTATCTATGCCGTAATTCTCGGTCCTGTCTGTGAAGAACTGGTTTTCCGCGGCGTCACCATGCGTCTGGTCCGACGGGCACTTCCGTTCTGGGCTGCCAACCTGATGCAGGCGGTTCTCTTCGGAATCTTTCACATGAACTGGATTCAGGGAATTTATGCATTTGTTCTCGGTCTTGTACTGGGATGGATCTGTGAAAAAGGAGGAAGCATCTATTTCTCAATGTTCTTCCACATCCTGTTCAACTTCTGGGGAACCATCATCGGACCGCTATTGAACAATCTCAAAGAAACGGACCTTCTGGGAATTATCATCTTTCTCTTTACAATTGTTTCTCTCGTTTTGGGCTTTTCCTTATTCCGCCTGGGCACGAAATGGCGCGATCAGAAAGCGGCGCGCCTTATGGCTGCCCCTGATCATGATGATCATTTCGAAGCAGCTGAATGATCCGGTACTCATAAAACACGGTGATCACAAGGATAGCGGCAATCACCAGCAGACTGTACGCGTCCTTGAGTTCGATCCCGATCACATCTCCCACACACGGAACCATCAGACCGATGATAAACACCAGTTTTACCAGCCGGATCATCCGGATGGAATATTTACGCACCTTTCCCACACACACCTCTTTCGGAAGCCGGTTTATTTTTTCCGGCTGACAGCTTACCAGGCTGAGTCCCACATAGATCAGAACAACTCCTGCAATGTTACAGATAAATTTATATGGCGCAACTTTATAGACAATCCCATAATAGATCTGCAGTCCGATATAGACAATTCCAAGGATCATTCCTATCGCCTCCGCAAAAATTGCCGGAACGGTTAAATCTTCTTTTTTCATCTGCTTTTCTCCATTTCATTCTGTAAAATCATATCCTAATTCTAACACCTTTTTGACTTGAATTCCATAGTTCATGTGCTATAATGAAACACAGAGTAACAATATAACAAAGGAGATCTCATGGAAAATCTTATTTTACCAAAACAATACAAATCAGAACTGAATCTTCATGACACACAGCTTGCCATCAAGACAGTCAAAGATTTCTTTCAGGCACTGCTGGCGCAGAGACTGCATCTGACACGTGTTTCTGCTCCTCTTTTTGTAGACCCGGCAACCGGTCTTAATGATAACTTAAACGGTTATGAGCGCCCGGTTACTTTCGGTATTAAGGAGCAGGACGATAAAAATGCCGAAGTTGTCCATTCTCTCGCAAAATGGAAACGTTACGCCCTGAAAAAATACGGATTTCAGGTCGGAGAAGGCATCTACACGGATATGAATGCCATCCGCCGCGATGAAAGTACGGACAACATTCATTCTATTTTCGTAGATCAGTGGGACTGGGAAAAAATCATTCATAAAGAAGACCGTAATCTGGACTATTTAAAAGAGACCGTTCGTACCGTATATAAGTGTCTTCGCAAAACAGAACAGTATATGGCCATCCAGTATGATTACATTGATCTGATCCTTCCAAAGGAAATTTTCTTTATCACCTACCAGGAACTGGAGGATCTGTTCCCGGACAACACACCGAAGGAACGTGAGTATTATATTACCAAGGCAAAAGGTGCTGTATGTATCATGCAGATCGGTGACACCTTAGAGTCTGGCGAACCGCACGACGGACGTGCTCCGGATTACGATGACTGGGCTTTAAATGCAGATATTCTTGTTTATTATCCGGTTCTTGATATTGCACTGGAATTATCTTCGATGGGTATCCGTGTAGACAAAACTGCTCTGATTTCCCAGCTTGACAAAGCCGGCTGTCCGGAACGCAAGGATCTGCCATTCCAGAAATCCATCATCGATGGAACACTTCCTTATACCATCGGCGGAGGAATTGGTCAGTCCCGTATCTGTATGTTCTTCCTTCGCAAAGCTCATATCGGCGAAGTGCAGAGTTCTCTCTGGCCGGAAGAAACAATTGCAGCCTGCGAGGAACATGGTATTCAGCTCTTATAATTTATTTTACATAATAAAATAAACAAAGCAAAAAATCAAAGAGGAAAAACGAAAAAAACGTTTTTCCTCTTTTTGTATTATCTATCTCCTCTAAATTACAGCTATAAGGTTTCCTCATCCGCCTCGCACATGCGATACCCTACGCCCAGTTCATTTACAATATAATTTTTTTCTCCCGGTCTGGCTCCCAGCTTCTTACGGATATTTACCATATTGACCTGCAGTTTTTTGATGCTGCCCTCATCGTTATACCCCCAGATCTCTTTGATAATGGCTGAGTATGTCATAACCTTTCCCGCATGTTCCGACAATGCTGCAATGATATTGTACTCTGTCTGTGTCAGCTTCACTTCTTTTTTATGCAAGAAAACTCTTCTTGCATCGTAATCAATGGTCAGACCGGAGGCCTTAAATTTTCCACCCGGAAACATTCCGTTTTGCATGCGATGTGTTGTCATGCGAAGCGTAGAACGTATCCGCGCAAGAAATTCATTGGAGCCAAATGGTTTTGTAACATAATCATTGGCTCCCATATCCAAAGCCTCCACTTTATCTTTTTCATCTGACCTGGCAGAAAGCACAATCACCGGCGTCAGGGAATCTTTCCGTAACCGCTTTAAAAAAGTCATTCCGTCCTGATCCGGAAGTCCCAGATCTAAAACAACGAGATCCGGTCTGTGAGAAGCATACATCATCATTCCGTCTTCGCAGGAATATGCCGATAATGTCTGATATCCGTTTGCCTCCAGAAGTGTAGCCACCAGATTGTTAATATGTTCATCATCCTCAATAATTAAAATCTTATATTTATTTCCGTTCATGCCTGTTCCTTCTCCTCCATATCCAGATAAAACCGGAAAAGTGCACCTCCATTTTTCTTATTTTCTGCCTTGATCTTTCCACCGTGCGCTTTGATAATTGTTGCGCACACTGCCAGTCCTATTCCTGCATTGCTCCGTTTGCAATCGGAAGATACCTCATATGCCTCATGACTCCCGTAAAAAACAGATTTTAATTTTTCTTCCGGAATTCCACATCCATCATCCTGTACTTCAAATACGGCTTTGTCCGCCACAAGAAATACCTTCAGTCCCAGGTGCACCATTCCCTTTGCATGCTGCACCGCGTTTTCTAAAATATTGATCAACACCTGCTGGATCAGGATTGCATCCATGGGAATTACCACAAATTCATCTGGAATATCAATTTCAACCTCCTGATCCGGATATCTTTTATGAAACTTTAAAATCACCGAATCAATCAGCTCATCCAAAACCGTAGGTGTCTTAATGATTTTTACTTTTCCACTGTCAAGTTTTGTGATCGAAAGCAGGTTCTCAACCATCCGGAAAAGCCACTGTGCATCCTGCTGGATGTCCTGCAGCATCTTTGTCCGCTGTTCCTTCGTAAAATCATTATCCGGATCAAGCAGCGCCGAGCTGGAGCCATAGATCGTGGTAAGCGGAGTCCGAAGATCATGGGAAACCGCACGGAATATGTCTGCACGGATTTTTTCTTTTTCTCTCTCTGCTTCGAGAATTTTATTATACTTTATTTTGGTGGTAAACCCACAGGTAATCAAAGCCATCAGTATAATGATCACTGCCGATGCCATATTCTCCGGTATGGAAAAATTAAAGTGAAAAAATGGAAATGTGAAAGCAAAATTCACTTCAAGAACGCTGAGAATTGCAGCTGCCACACCATACAGATACCCCGGTGTGATCACAGAAGTCAGAAAGACTCCAAAAATAGATACTGCCGGGATCAGCGCATTTTCCACAGTACTGTTTTGTATCCACAAACAGACCATAAAACACACCAGCTGAATCCCGACGGTAATGGCTATATCTCTTATGATATACAATGTTTTTTTCATCCGAATCTTCTTTCTCCTTATCTCTTGCATCCATATGTTTCATTATAGCATAATGGCGGTTAAGATTCGAATAAAAAATGTATTTTTCTAAGAAAGCGTATTCAGTTCCTCCATCCACAATGTTGCACACGCATCACTCGGCATACGCAGATCTCCTCTCGGGGAAACAGCAACAGATCCGACTTTCGGGCCGTCCGGAAGGCAGGAACGTTTAAACTGCTGCGCAAAAAATCTGCGGCAGAACGTTTTCAGCCATTTTAAAATAAATGCATCTTCATAAGTTCCCGCAAATGCAATTTTTGCCAGACGATAAATTTTTGCAGGGGAAAATCCCTGACGCAACATATAATACAGGAAGAAATCATGCAGTTCATACGGACCTACCAGATCCTCGGTCTTCTGTGAAATTTTTCCGTCTTCCGGCGGCAAAAGCTCCGGAGAAACAGGTGTATCCAATACATCATACAGTGTATCGGAAAGCTGCTTGTCCTCACAGGTATCCGCATAATAACGCACCAGATGCCGGACCAGTGTCTTTGGCACAGAAGCATTCACGGCATACATGGACATATGATCTCCGTTGTACGTTGCCCACCCCAGTGCAAGTTCCGACAGATCTCCGGTTCCGATCACAAGCGCATTTTTTTTGTTCGCAATGTCCATCAGAATCTGCGTTCGTTCCCGCGCCTGGGAATTTTCATATGTCACATCATGCACCGAAGGGTCCTGTCCGATATCCGAAAAATGCACATTTACCGCCTGACAGATATCCACTTCCACAAATTCTGCCCCAAGGCTTTGAATCAGTTTGACAGCATTGTCATATGTGCGGTCGGTTGTCCCGAATCCCGGCATGGTGACGGCCGTAATTCCCTTATGATCCCGCCCGCACAGATCAAAGGCACGCACGGTCACCAGCAGTGCCAGCGTCGAATCCAGTCCTCCGGAAATACCTACCACAGCATTGGCTCCGGTATGTTCCAGACGTTTTTTTAGTCCAATTGCCTGAATCATCAGAATTTCATCACAACGCTTTTCCCTGTTCTGTCTGTCTGTTGGCACAAACGGTGCCGGATCAATAAACCGCGTCAGTTTTGTTTCTTCTATTTTTAAAGAGAACAGAATCTCGGTATGTGTCTGATCCTCAGTGACAAAAGTTGTCATTCTGCGGCGCTGTGCACAGAGACGTTCCACATCAATCTCCGAATACAGGATGCCATGTCCAAAACGCTTGGATTCCGCAAGAATCTGTCCGTTTTCCGCAATGATGTTGTGCCCGGAGAACACCAGATCCTGTGTAGACTCTCCCTCTCCCGCTGACGCATAAATATATGCCGCAAGAAGACGTGCAGACTGGCCACTTACCAGTTCCCTGCGGTAACTGTCTATGCCGGTCAGTTCATTCCAAGCCGACAAATTCACCAGAACAGACGCCCCCGCCAGTGCATGGGAGATACTCGGCGGATTCGGTGTCCACAGATCCTCACACAGTTCCACACCGATTCTGAGTTTCGGCATCTGCTCACAGACAAAAAGCAGATCCCGGTCCGCAGGAACACAGCTTCCGTCCGGCAGAACCACCTCTGTCGCAAGCTCTGCTCCGGATACGAAATGTCTCGCCTCATAAAATTCATTGTAATTCGGCAGATAACTCTTCGGTACAAGTCCAAGCACTTCTCCATGGGAAAACACTGCCGCCACATTGTATAATTTTCCAAGGATTTCAAAGGGAAGTCCCACGAAAAAAATGGCGTCCAGTGAAGCACTCTCTTTTACTAATTTCATCAGCGCATCCTTTGCGCCCTGCAGCAGACGTTCCTGCAAAAACAGATCCTGACAGGTATAGCCGGTCAGACAAAGTTCCGGAAAAACTACAATCTTTGCTCCCTGCCGGGTACTTTCTTTCATCATATCCAGAATCAGTTCTGCATTGTATTTTGTATCTGCCACTTTAATTTTCGGTGTGACTGCAGCTGCTTTTACAAATCCCTGTCTCACTTTCTCAACTCCTTTAATTCCTCTACGGAAAATTCATATGCCTTATTACAGAACTGACACTTTACCTCGATGCTCTCCCCATCATTGATGATGTCATCGAGATCTTTTTTGCTGAGCGTTGAAAGTGCACGCGATACCCGCTCCTTGGAACAGTCACAGACAAATGCTGCCGGAATTTTGTCGGTGATTTCCAAGCCGAAATCTCCGACAATTTCTTCGAGAATTCCTTCCGGTGTCAGTCCTCGCTCCAGCATCATAGTCACAGAATCGATCTCTGCAATACGCTTTTCCAGTTTTTCGATGATCTCATCGCTTGTAAACGGCATAAGCTGGATAATGAATCCGCCCGCCTGACGCACCGTGTTGTTTTTGTTCATCAGCACGCCCAATCCTACCGCAGACGGAATCTGCTCGGAAGTTGCAAAATAATAGGTTAAATCTTCTGCAATCTCTCCTGTCTGCAGCTGACACTGTCCCACATATGGCTCTTTTAGTCCCATATCTTTGATGACACTCAAAATACCGAGATCCAGCGCGCCCCCTACATTTAAATGTCCGTCTTTGTTTGGTGGAAGTTCCACAATCGGATTATTGACAAATCCCTTGACATGTCCATTGGCGTCCGCAGTAACGGTAAGTCCCCTGGCCGGACCGCTGCACTGAATCTGCAGGGTCAGAAGATCCTTTTCCCCTTTTAACATTGTTCCCATCATCGCACCGCCGGACAACAGACGTCCCAGGGCTGCCGTCATGATCGGGGACGTATTGTGATCCTGTCTGGCGGTCTCCACCAGATCCCTCGATGTAATTGCAAATGCCCGGATTGCGGCACCTGCTGCGGTTGCTCTAACAATATAATCTGCCATGTATCATTTCTCCTTTATTCTTTTCTTGTAACAAATGTGATACGCTCACTGTCGGCTTTGACCCCGGCGTCGGTGTAATCATCATACATTCCTTCACAGACCAATCCCGCCTGCTGCAGAAAATCCACTATCTGTTCCACCTTATAATTTCTCTGATAGTGTGTTTCCGCATATCGGCGGTACAGCTCTCCCGCTTCCGGGATAAACAGTGTCAGGTCATATTCATTGATTCTGGTCTCTTCGTCATAATAATTTTCCCAGATAAAACTTCCTTCCTGCCTGCTCTCCGCAAATGTGTGATCTCCAAGAAGCTGTTCGTATTTATAGGCGGTATTCATATCAAAGATAAATACTCCACCGCTTTCCAGACAGGCGGCAACCCGCCGGAATGCATCGGAAAGTTCCTGTGGCTCAAGCACATAATTGACACAGTCACAGGTACAGCAGACTGCCCGCACACATCCATCCAGTTCGAGTGTCTGCATCTCCTGCAGCAGATAAAGAATCGGCGGATCTGTCTGCTTTTCCATGGCTTTCTGCAGCATATCCACAGAAACATCCACACCGGTCATATCATACCCACAGGCAGCCAGTCTCCGGGTCAGTTCTCCGGTCCCGCATCCCAGATCCAGCACCGGTCCGTCTGCAATTCCATGCTTTTTTAATGTCTCACAAATATATGCACACCATTCATCATAGGGCACATTATCCATAAACAGGTCATAAACCTGCGCAAAACCCGTATACGCGTCCATTCTTTTCCTCCTGCTTTGTATCATAGTTTAGCAAGTTTTTATGGCAAAAGCAAGGTTGATTATTCTTCCCGAAACCTTTATACTGAATGCATAAGTTGAAATACAGAAAGGATTTTCCATGCCTGACAACTACGAACATTATATTTCCAAAAATATTCAGGCCTTCTATCGCAGAAGACTTTTTTCTCCAATGATATATCTGGTTTTGCTTGCAGTTCTCTGGATCGTATTTCCACTGGGTGCCATGCTGCGCCCTGCACAGCTTTCCGACAATACCAAAATTGCGGACGCCTGCAAGAACCATCACCGTTATGTACGCATGACCTTCACGGATCTGAAATTCAGCGGATATACCTGTGAAACCTATGGCCAGACCCGCGGATATTATTATTACACCACACAGAAAAATAATTGCAGCATCATTCTCCTTACCCCGCATACATGTGAGGAAGGACTCCCTACGATCGACCGTCTGACCGTCACCGGCCGGATCGTCAAAGGAAAAGAATCTTATCTGGCACTTTTGTCCCAGCTTTCCTCTGACCTGAACTGGACCGAAACCGGTATCCGCAATCAGCTGTCTTCGTATTATTTCAGTGAGCCTGACTATCATTTAACCACGACGCGCATTTTATTCTTCACGTATTTCGGTTCCATGATTTATACCGTCCTGTATCTTTTTGTCTGTATGGTCTATATCCGGTTCCCGGTGCTTTCCCCACCGTGCCAGAACCTGATCGTCTTCGGACATCCGGGGCAGATTCTCGCCGAGGCCGAGGAAGAGCTTGCAACACTTCCACAGCTGGCAACGGAGGATATGTTTATCACCGAACATTATTTTATCATGACATCACCATATGGAAATGCCATTGTGCCTATTCAGGAGATTCTGTGGATCTATAAACATTCGACGCTCCACAAAATGCTCTGGTATCATTTCAGCATCTCTTATACCATGCATATTACCGCAAACAAACATATGTATGTAAACTGTCCGAAAAATACCAAATCCGATATTGACGGTATTATGGATTACCTGGCAGAAGCCAATCACAACATTCTGGTAGGTTTCAATGAAGAAAACCGCCTGAAAGTCCAGGCGGTTCAGGGAAAACCTTTCCATATTGAAAAATTTTATGCGTTATTGCGCCGCCGCGTCTAAAACATACAGGCTTTGCTTCCGATTTCATAATCCAGATTTTCATAGGCTTCCCTTACCACGGGAAGCCTTTCTTTTTCTTCCGGCGGTAATGCATCATTTTGGTATAAAAAAAGTACTCCAGCGGATCGTCCGTCAGTTCCCCGACAATTTCCGGAAACCATCGTCTGGCACTGGCATTGGCATCCCGGTAACGCATTCTGTTGTCAAACAAAAACGTAGGGATATCACTGATATTATAAAAGTTTTCCCGGATAATGTTCGTCACATTGGATAATCTTCCCGTCATCATCAGATAAAAGACAATCAGACAGGAAATTTCAAAAGCTCCCGGCACCAGAAATTCTTCCGCTTTCGGCGTAACTGCGCGAAACAACATTGCAACTCCCGGAAGTGCCATGCCAAGATACAACATATCATTTACATGTCCCTCCCAGACAGAAACCTCGCTTTTCACTCTCACATAAGTAGCCAGCCCCAGAAGAATTCCCGTATAACAAAGCAGCGCAATCCGAAACGCATCCTGATACGTCTCGTGCTGCGCAGCACGTATAATCAACATGGAATTAAACAGCACCAGACTGCAGAACAAAATCACTTCCGTCCTGAGTTTCAGCTGGAATTTCATAAAATCACCCACATAATGAATCATAAGATACAGCATGTGAATGGCCAGTAAATCTGTCAGTATACGAAGTGTCTTTGCCTCTCCCGTAACATAATAGGTAATGCGATAAAAACTGTTCAATGCAATCAGCCCTAAAACCAACGGCAGCAGCCGGTGTTCCCTTGCGTGAAACCCGCTGCTGACATAACTTTGTAATACAAACAGTGTAAAAAAAAGACAGATCAGATGGAAAACCAGTCCCATATCCGTTTTACCTCCAACCACTAAATATCCGCTCTACTTCGGATTTGATATAAATGGCTTTATATGGCCGCACAATATATCCTGCCGCATGCAGTCTCCGACAGGTCATTACCGTATGCGCATCACACATGGCCGTGACAAACAGAACCGGTATCCTGCCCCCTGTGAGCTTGTTTGCTCTCATGGTAGTCTCGATTCCGTTCATTTCCGGCATATCAACATCCATAATGATCAGATCCGGAAACTCATTGTGTTCCAGATAATGCAATGCCTGTTTTCCGCATTTACAGAGAATGACGATATACTCATCCTCGAGAATTCCACGCATGGCATCCAGATTGGTCTTCATATTATCTACGATCATGATTTTTTTCTGGCAGCTTCCTGAACCATCTTCTTTCTTTCCGGCTCTTCCGAATCCGGAGAAACCGTATCGAGATATTCCGGTGGAAGAATCGTAACATTAAGGTTTTTATTTTCCATCAGATCCAGTTTGGTCCCATCCGGCATATTCAGAATCGGTCGCAGATTATGCGGTCCTTTGTTTTCATAGATCAGGCCCTTACGTCCATCCGACAGATTTACCTCCGTCCCTCTCGGAAACAGCGGAACCCGCTCCATAAACACTTCCACAACATTTTTGTCAAACATGATGCCACAGGCTCCCATGAGATACTCTACCGCCTCATAAGGGGAATATGGTTTCTTATACGGACGTCTCGATGTCAGTGCGTCGTATACATCCGCCACATGCAGAATCCTTACGGAAAGAGACTGCTCATCTCCCATCAGCCCCTGCGGATATCCGCTCCCATCTACGTTTTCATGATGAAGCAATACCGTCTGCTTGATATGCGCCGAAATATTCCAGCGCTTCGAAAGCAGCTGGTACGAACAGGTCGAATGGGTCTTCATCAGCTGGTATTCATCCGGTGTCAGCCTGCCCGGTTTATTTAATATTTCCTTTGGAATGGCAAGCTTTCCCAGATCATGCAAAAGAGCCGCTGTAACCAGATAATTCAGATCGCGTTCACTCATTCCCATCCCCATACCGATCACACAGCAGAGCACAGCGACATTCACCGAATGTGCATATGTGTAATCATCGTATGAGCGCAGATCCGTCATATCCAGACACACATTTTCCCTGGACAAAAGATTCTCCACAATCTGTTGTGCAATCTCGGCACAACGGTCAATATCATTCTCCTGCACACATTTAAACCCTTCCTGGCGCAGTTTTTCCGGTATTGTTGCTTCGATGTAGATATCTTTCGACTGTTCATCCTCGATATAGATACCGCTAAATCCGTATTCGTTTAGTTTATCGATATAGGAAGCCGTCAGTTCACAGCCGCTTCCCACCATGGTACGTCCCATGGAATCATATAAATCATACGCAAGACACATTCCCGGTCTGGCATCTTCAATGGAAACAAAACGCATAAAGCCTCCAATTATAACTATAACTTAAATCATAACCAGATAAATTGCTGCAAGTGAAATTACAATCTGAATGATGGCAAAGCGAAATACCACCTGGGCATTGGACCACCCACCCTTTTTTCTTACATGGTCGTGGATCGGTGTGATGGTATTCTTTAGAATATGTATCTTTAAAAACCGAAGCAGTGAAACCTTTACCAGACCAAGACCACCGTCTGCGATAAGTACCGCAGCAACCAGCAGATACATAAACGGGCTGTGCATCTTCAATACCGCAATGGCAATAAAAATACCCATTGCACGTGATCCGGCATCTCCCATAAGAAGCTTGCTCGGTGTTGCGTTATACCACAGATATCCCAGCAGACATACCGCAAACAGTAAAATACAGTAATTGAAAGAATCATTGACTTTTAAAATATTATCAAGAACAAACACACTCATCAACGTGATAATGGTCAGTGTTCCCGACAATCCATCCACACCATCCGAACAGTTGGTAACATTGATGGAAACCCACACCAGAATAACGGTCAGAATGGCAAATACAACCGGTGGAATCACGATGGTCGTTCCCGTAATGGCAATGGTGATCTCACTGGAATTGTAATGCAGATAGGAAATGGCTACAACGACTGCCACTGCCAGATCCAGAATTCCCTTTAAATACTCTCCCCATGGTTTTTCTGCAGCATCATCAAAGAATCCGGTGAACATTTCGATGACGATCAGCACCAGATAAATGATAATTTCCTTATTCATTTTGCCAAACAACAATGCGGAAACAACAAAAGTCAACACAAAAATAATACCCGCACCTCTTGGTTTTCCTGCGGAAAGAGCTCCATCATGTGCATACTGTCTTCCCATGTCCTTCGGCAGATACCCGTTTAATTTTGCAATTGCAATACAGGTCGCTGCAAAAGCAAATAAAACACCGATAAAAGCAACCAGTGCGTGTTCATATGTTCCTAATAAGTATATCATTTTATCCTCCTTCGGGCTTTCACCCAATTTAATTATATTAGGAGACAGGAAAAAAGTAAAGTTTTTGCTTGCATTTTTATCGAATTGTGTTATTATATACTCACACGCGTCAAAGCGTTAAAGTGTAAAAGATTCAAAGAACCACAAGGAGGAAACAAAAATGGCTCAAAAAGGAGACTTAATGACAGCACGTTCCGATATTCGTGTATTGGACGCAACCATTCGTGACGGAGGACTCGTAAACAACTTTATGTTCTCCGATGACTTTATCAACGCACTCTACCGCACCAATGTAAAGGCCGGCGTTGACTATATGGAGTTTGGTTATAAAGCTTCCAAGGAGCTGTTTGACGTAAATAAATTCGGCAAGTGGAAGTTCTGTGATGAAGAATCCATCCGTGAGATCGTTGGTGACAACAACTCCGATATGAAGATTTCCGTCATGGCAGATGTCGGACGCTGCGATTACAAAAAAGATATCATTGACAAAAAAGACAGTGTAATTGACATGGTTCGTGTGGCAACTTACGTGCACCAGATGCCTGCTGCAATCGAAATGATTGAAGATGCCAAGGCAAAGGGCTACGAGGTAACCTGTAATATCATGGCAATCTCCAATGCCAAAGAATCCGATATTGACCAGGCACTTGAAATGGTCGGTCAAAGCAGCGCCGATGGCATTTATATCGTGGACAGTTACGGTGCTCTTTACCCGGAACAGATCCGTGCGATTGCAGATAAATACACCGAACTTGGAGAAAAATACGGCAAATACATTGGTATGCATGCACACAATAACCAGCAGCTTGCCTTTGCCAACACGATCGAAGCACTCTCCCACGGTGTCAGTCTTTTAGATGCTACCATGATGTCCATGGGACGGGGTGCCGGAAACTGTGCCATGGAACTGCTTCTGAGTTTTCTGAAAAATCCGAAATACAATGTATTCCCGGTACTCCGGTTCTTAGAAGACTATATGCTGCCGCTCAAAGAAACCGGTGCCGTATGGGGATATGATATTCCGTATCTGCTGACCGGACGTCTGAACCAGCATCCATCTGCTGCCATTGATTTTTGCAAGGACAACCGCAAGGATTACGCAGATTTCTATACCGATCTGTTAGACAAATAAAGCATAATACAAAACAGGCATCCGGGGTTCGCCAGATGCCTGTTTTATTTCTGTTATAAACGTTTAAATCTGTCTGCAAAGTGCATCCACTTTCGCAATTTCTTCCATCATACACATTTCTTTCAGATCCTGTGCATTTCCTTCGGAATGTTCCACTTCCTTTGAGAAAATACGCGCTACGTCAATACGGTCAGACATTGTGAATTTGCCACCGTTTCTGTAAAAACGTGCCGCATCCATATCTCTTACCACAAGGGTTGCCATCACAATCATTTTGGCATAGGATAAAATATCATAATCATATATCGCATTCATCAGATAACGATACACAAAATAAACCAGAAGATGTTCATAGCCAAGTTCCGAATAATCCGATGATCGCATATATTCTGTCAGAAATGCCTCATAGGTATCTTCGTGATACAGCTTTTCGAATTCCTCCTTGGTGTGAACCCATTCCTCATCCAGCTCTTCCATATCGGCAAAAACCACAAAACGTTCCTCGAAATCTTCATAAGAAAGTGCACGAACCGGCTTCTCTTTTCCCTCAATATTTTTCTGCTCCCACTCCCGAAGTTCATGACCGGCATCTTCGTATCTCCAGTCTGCCAGTACCGACATATCCTCTTTTGCCTGTGCATAATTGATCACGGTCTGTACACGGTCACACCACGCCAGAAACTCTCTCATGCGCTCCGGAATATTATGGGTACGATTCTGCAGAATATTCACCGACTCCTGCTGCACCCATTCCATGAATGCAACATATGCCGGATCGTCCTCACCGTCATCGCAATTTCCGGGCAGCTCTATATCCACCAGCTTTTCCGGTTCTGTCCGCTCAAACAGAATCCGTCCGACTTCCTCGCAGGAAAGACTCAGTGCTTTCTGCTCCACATCTCCGTAAATCAGGGAAAAACGCGGATATTCTGTACACACTTCACACAGAGCCTCTTCCCCAAGTGCTGTATAAAGATCACAGAGATTATGATCATTGAGCATGGCACAGCGTTTCTTCCCTTTCAGCTTAAAACGGTATCCACCGCCATCATCATCCGGATCGGCCTCATACATACTTTCTTTGAGTCTTTTGCCAAATTTGCCTTCCACACTGTTGTAATATGCATAGGAATCCTCATCAATGTCAATTTCCCAGCCTGCACAGCAACTGTCCTTGCAGCGGGATGCAATGCAGGAAAATTTCTCATAATATTCCGGAACCCGTAAAATCACGATGCCTGCCTCTCTTTCTCTTCTTTTTCTGCCATGTACTCTTTCTCCATAGTTTCCCAGTCCGGATCCTGTGTGCCTTTAAAGTGATTAAAGGCTATATAGCCAATGCACCAGATCAATCCTGCCATCGTTGTTGAAAAAAGTATTTTGACAACACATACCGCAAGCAGTGTGACATTCAGGTCCCCTGCCAGAAAAGAAACTGCCAGAGTATGAAGCGGAAGCACAAGCATCTTCCACAACCCGTAATATGCTGCTGCAATCACACCGATTGTATAACAGACAAATCCCAACAATGCATTAATATGCTTTTTCATATGTATCCATCCTCGTTTTCATAACTATTCCATCAACTTAACTATTTTGCCACTTTCCATGGTTTTTTTCAAGTCAAGAATGCGCTGATTGACCGATCCCCGGAATTTGAGCGTAATATCCTTCTGTTCCTCAATAAATGGACCGTCCACCAGTACATCGATCAGGGAAAGCAGGTCATCCGTGTCTTTCGTATGTTTTCTGCCTCCCAAAATCAGGTCTTTATCATATATATATCCGGTAAATGCCCAGACATTCTTATCCGGATACAAACTTTTTACTTTTTTCATAAAAGGAAGAAGAGCCTCCTGATTTTCTTCCTCAAACGGCTCTCCTCCCAACAGGGTCATTCCCTCTATATACTCCGGTTTCAGTGAATCAAGCACCTTTTGCTGTACCTGCTCATCGAAACATTCTCCATAGGTAAAATCCCATGTCTGTGGCTGAAAACAGCCCTTACATGCATTGCGGCATCCGGATACAAACAGTACCGTCCGACAGCCGAGACCGTTTGCGATGTCACAATACTTAATTCCAGCATAATTCATAATTTACTCTTTCTTTTTATTCAGGAAACGGATGCAGCCTGCTGCTGCCAGTAAAAAAACAATTACTGCTGCTCCAAATACCATCCGCAGATCAACCGCACCTGTCTTTGGTGTTGCATCTGTCCGGTTTCCGTTTTTTGATGTATTTCCACTGTTATTCTTTTTGTTCGATGAAGTTTTGTGTGTATTCCCGCTGCTGCTCTGGGAATCCTGCGTATCGTCTGTATCATCGTACGAATCGGTATCGTCCGTATCGTCTATATCATCTGTATACTCTGTGTCATCCTGACTGTCCGACTGACTCTGGGAAGTGCTCTGGGACTGTGACTGGCTCTGTGTCTGTCCTGCAGAAGCATCCACAACCGTTGTAACCGTAACCGGATTGTAACTTGCATCCGTCACTTCACGCACTGTCAGGGTAACTGGCATCGTTGTATATGCATTTTTCGCCTTAAAGGTAACCGTGGCAATGGTTTCATTCTGGGAATAAGTCTTATTTAAAATTGCCGAAAGATTAAGTGCCTGCTGATTATTTTCCGTAACCGGGGAAACCAGCTCAATATTTCCCGAATCCGAAGAAATCGTATTTGCCCATGTGGTTCCTACATATTCCAGATCAGAATCGTCATATGCCAGTCTTGCTGCAAATGTCGAAAGTCCCGGATTATTGCTTCCGACCAGACGTACCGTTACCGTATCTCCGGCTTTTGCATCATTGGTTGTTCCAACCGTCAGATTCATCTGGCTGTTCGCCGCCATAACCGGCTGCGGAACGGCTGCAAAAAGCAACGCCAGCGCACATCCCATCATCAGTATCGTTTTCATCATCCCTAATTTTTTCATCTTCTGCCCTATATCCTTTTTGCTATGACTACGAGTCTCCCATTGTTTACCGTGTATTCACAGGTAGAGAGCATGATTGTGGTATCTCCATAGATAAGATGCTCCCCTGTATCATACACACGGTTCTCTTCCACAAAATCCAGCAGATTCTGAAACTCTTTCCGGTTTTTATAATTCCGAAACCAGTAATAACGGAATCCGGATTCGTCTTTTTCCTTTACATGTGTCTTTACCACCGCAACAATCTGATATTGTCCAGTTTCATAAATCGTATCAAAAGTAATCACCGGATGCTTTTTGTAAAATTTCTTATCCAGATAGGCATCCAGATCTCCAAACTGGCTTCCATCACTTACGTTGTGCCCAAAGATCACAATATTCTGATCCATCGGATCAATGCTGGCATCTGCGGAAACAAACGGGTTTCCCTTATTATCATCTTTTCCTTCAAAATTGTGTTTCAGATAATATTCCCCGCCTGTATGATCCTGCATCACCGGATAATCGATTGGTGTCCCGTCAACTTTGATCCATCCAACCAGATCCGGATACATACTATATAATATATCATATTGGTCTAAGATTGCAAGCTGATCCGTCTTTTCTGTCTCACGATTTTTCATTTGCTGCTTTTCTTTGCGGATATATTCCAAAACCGCTTCCTTTTTTGCCTCTTTGATCTGAAAATAATTCAATGCAAGTAACAGAACAACCGCCATGGCCAGGAAAGAAAAGGCGATGCGTCTGCATACCTTTTCCACCATCGGCCGATGGCGGTTTCTGCCACTCGGCCCGATGGGTTTTTCTTTCTCTTCCCGTGGTGGGGGATCTTCTACCTCCTGGTGAGCATAGATATTGTCTTATTGTTTCCGTTTGTATGCTTACTTTTTTTATAAATGTAATACTCTTTCTTTGATTTCCTGTGTACGTCCCTGATTCCAGAACTGTGTTCCGATATACCCGCACGTACGACGTGCAACACTCATCTTATCCTGATCACGGTTTCCGCAGTTCGGACACTCCCAGACGAGTTTTCCGCTGTCCTTTTCCTCAACAATTTTGATCTCACCGTCATAGCCACATTCCATACAGTAATCACTCTTCGTGTTGAGCTCCGCGTACATAATATTATCGTAAATGTATTTCATGACGGCAATCACGGCATCAATATTATCCTGCATATTTGGTACTTCCACATAGCTGATTGCACCACCCGGAGACAGCTTCTGGAACTGTGACTCAAACTTCAGTTTATCAAAAGCATTGATATTTTCCGTCACATGCACATGATAACTGTTCGTAATATAATTTTTATCTGTTACGCCCTCTATGATACCGAAACGCTTCTGCAGACACTTTGCAAATTTATAGGTGGTGGATTCCAGCGGCGTACCGTACAGACTGAAATCCATATTTTCCTTTTCTTTCCACTCTGCACAGGCATCATTCAGACGCTGCATGACACGCAGTGCAAATGGTGTTCCGGTCTCCGGCTCCGTATGGGAAACACCTGTCATATAACGGGTACACTCACACAATCCCGCATATCCCAAAGAGATGGTGGAATAACCGCCAAATAAAAGTTTGTCGATCGTCTCTCCCTTTTTCAGACGGGCAAGCGCTCCGTTCTGCCACAGAATCGGAGCCACATCACTCGGTGTGCCAAGAAGTCTCTTATGTCTGCACATCAGTGCCCGGTAGCACAGTTTTAGACGCTCATCGAGAATCTTCCAGAATTTTTTCTCATCTTTTCCGGAAGAACATGCCACATCCACCAGATTGATCGTCACAACTCCCTGGTTAAAACGTCCGTAATATTTCGGTTTTCCGGTTTCCGGGTCAATATACGGAGTAAGAAAACTGCGGCATCCCATACATGGATAGCAGTGTCCTTCCCCGTTCTTGTCCACTTTCAGTTCTTTCATCTTCTTTTCGGAAATATAATCCGGAACCATGCGCTTTGCCGTACACTGTGCAGCCAGGCGTGTCAGATAAAAATACTTGGAATCCTCATGGATATTATCTTCTTCGAGTACATAAATCAGTTTCGGGAAAGCCGGGGTAATAAATACTCCTTTTTCGTTCTTTACTCCCTTGATTCTCTGATGCAGCATCTCCTCAATGATCGCTGCCAGGTCATCTCTGGTCTGTCCCTCCGGCACTTCGTCGAGATACATAAACACCGTGATAAACGGAGCCTGACCGTTTGTGGTCATAAGCGTGATCACCTGATACTGGATCATCTGCACACCACGGTTGATCTCTTCTCTTACACGCATCTCTGCTACTTTATTGATTTTCTCCTCATCCAGATCCAGCCCGATCTTTTCAAACTCTGTCCGGACCTGTATCCGGAATTTTTCACGGCTCACCTGTACGAACGGTGCCAGATGGGACAGTGAAATACTCTGTCCTCCATACTGCGAACTTGCAATCTGCGCAATCGCCTGTGTTGCTATATTGCAGGCCGTGGAAAAACTTCTCGGACGGTCAATTCCGGTCTCGCTGATTACAGTACCATTCTGCAGCATGTCCTCTAAGTTCACCAGACAGCAGTTATGCATGTGCTGCGCAAAATAATCTGCATCATGGAAATGAATCAGTCCTTTTTCATGTGCTTCCACAATATCTTCCGGCAACAGGAATCTCTTCGTGATATCCTTGCTGACTTCTCCCGCCATATAATCTCTCTGTACACTGTTTACAGTAGGATTTTTATTGGAATTTTCCTGTTTTACTTCCTCATTGTTACACTCTAAGAGGGACAGAATCTGTTCATCCGTAGAATTGGATTTACGCACAAGCGCTCTCTTATAACGGTATGTAATATAATTACGGGCAACCGTAAATGCATGCTGGTTCATCAGCTGGTTCTCTACCATATCCTGGATTTCCTCCACGCTGGCAGATCGTTTCATGTTTTCACATGCCACTTCCACATTATCGGCAATCTCCTGAATCTGCTCATCGCTGAGTTTTTCATAATCGATTACCGATGCATTCGCTTTCTGTACAGCCGCAACGATCTTATTCGAATCAAAAAATACCTCGACTCCGCTTCTCTTAATAATTTTCATGTTCCATCTTCCTCTCAAAGTCTATCTTTATAAACGATTGTTTACACAAAATATAAGATATAGAGATTACTCCCTATATCTTGTATATTTTCATTAACAAATACAAGACTACACTACATCTTGTGTTATTGTCAACCCATATTTCTACATCATGTGGAGGCTTACTCCATGGAAATGTAGACGTATCTAGGCGTTTATGCAATATGTGAAAAAATTCCGCGCCATTTTTGTAATAATTTTTACAGTCTGCTGTCCGTGCGCAGCACATCAATGAATTTGCCGGCTTCTGCCCATGCCTTCTTTGATTCTGGAATATTCAGATATGCCATCTGGAACACATGAAACATCCCTTCATAAACAGACAGGCGCACTTTTACCCCCTGCTCCCTTGCCTTTGCCGCTACCGAAACCGAATCACTCAGAAGCATCTCAATCGATCCAACCTGTATGAGCATTGGCGGAAATCCCCGGAAATCCCCAAACAGCGGAGAAATATACGGGTCCATCCGGTCATGTTCCCCCGGATAATCATTCTGGTAAATCAGACTCTCCTTCGTATTTCCAAACAGTGGATCTTTCTCATAATTGGTCTCATAAGACTCCCCGCTGGCCGTCAGATCCGTCCACGGAGACATGGCTATGATTCCTCCCGGTACCGGCATATTATGATCCCGCAGATACATACAGAGTGCCATCGCCAGTCCACCGCCTGCCGAATCTCCGGCAAGGATAATCTGTTCTCCATAATATCCCTTGGAAAGCAGCCAGCGGTATGATGCCAATGCATCTTCAAGTGCCGCCGGATATGGATTCTCCGGGGCCACACGATAATCCGGAGTAAGCACATTGCATCCATGGCTCAGCTCGTTATATAATCCTGCAAACACATAATACGCATTGCGCACAGCTCCCGTATAACCACCGCCGTGTAACTGCAGAATCACGTAATCCGTGTTTGGATTTTCCTTTAACGACAAAAGTTTCATCGTAAAATGATCCATATTGATTCCCGTCAGGTTAAACATTGCCGGTGGAATCCATGGCGGCTCTATCATCCGCTTGCGCAGCTCTCCGCTCTTTATTTTTTTTCCGATTTTCAAATCATTGGTAAAATGTGACAGCATTTCTGCCACCACACGTCCTTTTACACTCGCTTCGCTTTCTATCATATATGAAATCTCCGTTTCAGTTCGGTTCGTGCACGCTGATCACCAAGAATCAGTGTTCCAAGGAATAAAAATACCGATACCCCGAGGGACCCCCATGCCAGATATGGAAAATGAATGATTCTCATCTGCAGCAATACCACCGGCACAATGCTCAGCAATATCGTCAGCAGTTCCGACATCATATAACTCTGCCAGTTTCTCCGGTTTATCAGAATCAGGATAAACAACGCCAGATCAATGGCAATGATTCCCCCCGGAAGCACATAGTCTAACGACCAGCGCCGGTATCCGGTCAGATAATCAATTCCAAGAAGCATTACAATGGCAAGAAGTACCAGACAGACGGTTTTGGCCAGATATCCGGATTTTCCCAGAATTGCCATGCGAAGCACCACATTTCCATATAAAAGAATGATACCAATTACAAGGCTCCATGCCACTTCCCTGTCCACATGAAAATTGATGGCAATCAGCAGACACTCCGCCACAATGGAGATAAACAGTACCAGATTCTCCACAAACCGGAATTTACGCGCCGTTGCAATGGCATCCGGATACCGGCTCTCTCCCGGTATCCCGTCCGACTCCAGCACATGTTTACAGAGCGGACAGCGGTCCGTATCGTCCAATATGACAACATTACATTTTTTGCATTTATTCATAATATACTCCGTTCGTCTCAATCTCCACATCCACACCATCCGCCGCAATCTTGCGGAAAAATGCCTTCTGTACCAGAGCCTCGGAAAAGATGGAACTGAATGTAAATACCAGCGTATCCTGGTAAGAACAGATCGTTCCTTTCAGATACTGCCCTTTTGACATGGCTATAAAAGCCGAAAAACCTTCTATATAGGGCTGGTAAATATCTTTGATCTTGATATTACCGATGTTTGTGATCGTTGTCGTATTTGCCACTGCGGATTTTTCATATACGATACGCATGGCAATATTTTTCAAAAATAACGGCACCGGACGCATAAGCAGGTTCCTCTGATTGGATACACTGTAAGAAAACAGATCCTCTAAATGTTCCTTATTGATCTGGGAGTGCAGGCTGCTTTGTATGCATGCAAGTACTTCCTCAAACGTATAGGACTCTTTCTTTGGACGGAATTCTGCAGATACCATAACAAAAAAGTTTTTTGTCGTATCCGAATCAAAATACGGCCGCAGATTGACCGGCACTGCGATTCGGATCGGTTTTCCTCCCGGCATCCCGTGTAACAGTTCTTTATACACACTCCATACAAAGACTGCAATAAAATATTCATTCAAAGATGCATGATAGCCATGTGCTACCTTTTTCAGCTGTGAGACCGGCATCCGCCCATGCATGACACCAAATTCTCCGGCCGGAAGTTTATCTTCTTTGATCAGATATGCTTTTTCTTTATTAAATCCGCTTGGCTTGCTGCTGCGGTAATTGCGGACAAAGCTGTCCTCCCTGCTGAGAGAGGTATCTCCGCTCAGTTTGTTTCCTTCTTTTTCCGCCAGTTCCGGATGCACCAGACGCAGATACTGATACGTCAGCTCCCGGAGAAAATTAATGCCTCCCATGCCATCGGTCAGTACATGAAACACTTCCAGATTGATTCTTGACTTATAATAGGTCACACGGAACAGATAATTGCGGTTTTTGTTCTGCCGGATAAACCGGCATGGAAACATCGCCTCTTCCGTGACTTTCGGCGCCTTTTTTCCGTTCTCTTCAAAATAATACCAGAATACGCCTGTGCGCATCCGAAGATTAAACCCATCGAATTTCGGCAGGATCATGTCCAGCGCCTGCTGCAGAAATTCCACCTGAACCTCTTCTTTTAAGGTCACACTGATCCGGTACACGTTTGTCATACTCTCCCCCGCAATGGACGGGAAAAGATGTGCTGTATTATCAAGCTTATCCCAGCGCACCTGACGCGGAATCGTCTTGGTTTTTTTCTTGTCTTTCATTGATTAATTACTTCCTTGGTTATTTCAAAAACATGCCGAATCCTGCCACACTGAGCACCATCATAATAATTCCTGCCAGCAGAACCCCGAGCATGACGGCGATAATTGTTGATTTAAAATCCATGTCCAGAATACTGGCCGCCAGTGTTCCTGTCCATGCACCGGTTCCCGGAAGCGGAATTCCTACAAACAGGAGCAGTGCGATAAACAACCCCCGGCCTGCTTTTTCCTGTAATTTCTTTCCGCCCTTTTCTCCCTTCTCCAGACACCAGGAAAAAAACTTTCCAATCACCGGTTTATCCGCTCCCCATACCAGAACTTTCCGTGCAAACAGATAAATCACCGGCACCGGCAGCATATTTCCGATAATTGCCACAATATAAGAAGAAAGTACCGGCAGCTGCAGTCCCTGCGAAATAATAATGGAACCGCGCAGTTCCACCAGTGGTACCATGGAAACAAAAAATACCCACAAGTATTTTGTCAACATAAAAAATCCTCGCTTTATTTATTTAAATATTTTTTCAGAAAATCGATCAGTTTATGCATCTGCTCATCCGTACCGATTGTGATACGCAGATATTCGTTGATCCGTGCCGGCTTGCCAAAATGCCGCACATAAATATCGTTTTTCTTCAGTGCTTCAAACAGTTCCACACCGGAAACATCCGGATGCATGGCAAAAATAAAGTTGCTTTTGGAATCACCAAATACGAACCCGAGTGCCCGAAGCTGCTCTTTGGTCCACTCTCTTGTCTTTATGATTTTCTCTGTCGTCTGCTCAAAATATGCCCGGTCACGGATAGATGCCGTTCCCAACGCAATGGTGATACGATCCATCGTGTATGAATTGAAGGAATACTTCACATCATTTAAATATTTAATCAGTGTCGGATTACTGATGGCAAAGCCAATCCTCGACCCCGCCAGAGAACGTGACTTGGAAAATGTCTGTACCACAATTACATTATCGTATTTATCAATCAGAGGCAGGGCACTCTCTCCTCCAAAGTCAATATATGCCTCATCCACGATCACAATCACATCCGGATTTGCCTGAATGATCTCCTCGATGGCAGATACTGGAAGAAGTTCCCCGGTCGGCGCATTCGGATTTGGGAATACAATTCCACCATTTTCACATTTATAATCTGCCGGATTCAGGCGGAATGCATCATCCAGCGGAATCTGTGTATACGGAATGCGAAGCATTTCTGCCCACACGTCATAAAAGGAATAGGTAATATCCGGAAACAGAATCGGCTTCTTTGAATTAAAGAAGGTCATAAACAGCATTGCAAGCACATCATCCGATCCGACACCGACAAAGACCTGTGAAGGGTCTACCTGATAGAATTGTGCAATCCCATCCACCAGATTTGTCACAACCGGATCCGGATACAGCCGCAGATCATCCGTATGAAAATGTTCCAGTGCTTCCTTTACCCCCGGTGCCGGCGGATATGGATTTTCATTGGTATTTAACTTGATGATCTGTGATTTCTTTGGCTGCTCTCCCGGTGTATAGGGAACAACCTTACGTATATTTTTTTCCCAGTTTTTCAACTTTAATCTCCTTTATATGTACAATATTACAGTCACTTACCACTCTACCGCATTCTTCCTCAAATGTAAAGAATTGACGCGGCAAAAAAAACGCAAAAAAAATGAAATTTCAGCATTTTTTCCTCTTGTAGTTTTACACAATCGTGATAAAATATCCTAGCATTTGCAGTTTTGTTTAAAATATAAAAGGAGTAAATCATTATGGCAAGAAGTACAACAAAAGAATTGACCAGCGGTTCCCCTATGAAACTGATTCTCGGTTTCGCCGTACCGCTTCTGTTCGGTATGCTGTTTCAACAGTTTTACAGTCTCATGGACACCATCATCGTCGGCCGCTATCTCGGCGTAACGGCACTTGCTGCAGTTGGGGCAACCGGAAGTATCAATTTTCTGATCATAGGATTCTGTCAGGGAATCTGCAACGGTTTCGGTCTGCCGGTTGCCCAGCGGTTCGGTGCGCGCGACTATGACGGTGTGCGCAAATATGTCGGTAATTCCGCCATTCTGTCGGTTCTTATCGGCGGTGTTCTCACGGCACTGACCGTCATTTTCTGTCGGCAGATTCTGGTGCTGATGCAGACACCTTCCGATATTATCGACCTGTCCTACAATTATATTGTTGTTATTTTTGCCGGTATACCAGCCACCATCCTTTATAATATACTCTCCTCCTACCTGCGTTCTCTGGGGGACTCCATCACGCCGGTCATTTTTCTGATCGTTGCGGCTGTCTTAAATATCGGACTGGATCTGTTCTTTATCATCTGTCTGCACTGGGGAGTTTTTGGTGCCGCATTTGCTACCGTTTTATCGCAGGCGGTTTCCGGTGTGCTGTGTCTTTTCGTGATCATCCGAAAATTTGACATTCTGCACCTGAAGCGCTCCGACTGGGTACTGGATGCTTCCTATGTAAGAAATCTTCTGATTATGGGACTTCCTATGGGTCTGCAGTATTCCATTACCGCCATCGGAAGCGTCATTCTGCAGACTGCTGTCAACACCTTAGGTTCAGGCGCCGTGGCAGCCATGACGGCCGGCAGCCGTATTTCGATGTTTATGGTATGCCCATTTGACGCACTCGGTTCTACGATGGCAACTTACGGCGGACAGAACGTTGGCGCCGGAAAATACGATCGTCTGGCAAGCGGTATGAAATCTGCCATCATTCTTGCCGCAGTTTACTCCGCAGCGATCCTTGTTGTCATCATTTTCCTTGCACGTCCACTGATCTATCTGTTTATAGATCCTTCGGACACTGCCAATATCACACAGGTTGTCGCACAGGCCAGACAATTTCTGATCACCAACACCTGCTTTTATATGCTTCTGTCGCTGGTCAATATTGTTCGTTTTCTTATCCAGGGAATGGGCTTTTCCGGCTTTGCTGTATTTGCCGGTGTATTTGAGATGATTGCCCGCGCATTGATCGGTCTGATCTTTGTACCGATCTTCGGATTTACGGCTGCATGTTTTGCCAGTCCGCTGGCATGGCTGTTTGCGGATTGTTTCCTGCTTCCGGCGTTCTTCCACTGTCGGAAGAAACTTATGCGGGGGCTTGCCAATAAATAACAGGTATAAATATAAGTTTTCTTGATGTGACGGAAGAAGGGGGACATTCTCTTTCTCCAGAAAAATTTGCAAAGCAGCGCCGATTTTGATTTCAGGTTCTTTTTGAAAAATTTTACTTTAATGCCATTAGCGTTATGTGATGGAACTACGGCGCAGTTGCAAATTTGTTCTTCCGAAAGAAATGTCCCCCTTCTTCCTGTTGATTGGAAAAAAGATAAGTGAAAGAACGATTTTCACAAATTCTGTAAATGGGATCTATTGATAAAAAAATAATGATTAGGGTGACACATTTTCTTATTTTCAATGCCTGAAATAAAGGAATGTCACCTGTAAGAGAAAAATTGCTTCTTCAGATACCGATTTTTTTAAAAAATGGTACCTGAAGAAGCAATTTTTGTTCCACAGAGACTTTGTGGTATCTAAATGTTACATTTTAAGTGTATAGATACCATAACGGTATCTTTTATGCAAATTTTCTTTGTATAGATACCAGCATATTTTCCAAATTATCTTTTCCCAAACCAACAGGAAGAAGGCGTATATTTCTTTCGGAAGAACAAATTTGCAACTTGCTCTGGCACTCACTGAATAAAGATAATTGCATAAAATGAAAATCCTTACACAAAGAACCTGAAATCAATGCCAGAGCTGCTTTGCAAATTTTTCTGTAGAAAGAGAATATACGCTTTCTTCCGTCACATTGAGAAAACTTATATCTGCCAGAGAACGCAATTAAACAGCTGCAATAAAACGTTCGAATGCCTTACGTCCTTCCGGTGTACACTTGTACACACCTGCATCCTGCAATACTTCATTAAAGACCAGACCGATTTCCTCATGCAGAATATCCATCACATTGTCTTTTGTGATCTTATCATACTTCGGAAGGAAACCTTCTGCCCATTCTGCATGGGAAGCAAGTGTTTCTGTCGCACGTAAGTCTGTACCATTTACCAGTGCATCGGCAAGCTCTGCCATCTCATCTTTCAGGCGGGCAGGCAGTACCGCAAGTCCCATAACCTCGATGAGACCGATGTTCTCTTTTTTGATATGATGCAGTTTTGCATGTGGATGATAGACACCCAGCGGATGCTCCCCGGTCGTGATGTTGTTGCGCAGTACCAGATCCAGTTCAAAATCATCTCCACGTCTGCGTGCAATCGGTGTGATCGTATTGTGTGGCTCTCCGTCTGTCTCGGCATAGATGAATGCATCCTCATCGGTATAACCTCTCCAGGTTAAGAGAATCTTGTCTGCCAGTTCAATCAGACGCTCCTTGTCCGGTCCGCTGATACGGATGACAGACATCGGCCATTTCACGATTCCTGCTTTCACATCGGAAAATCCCTCAAACTGAAGTTCTTTTTCAATCGGTGCTTTTGCCATGGCAAATGTATAATGTCCACCCTGGAAATGATCATGACTTAAGATGGAACCTCCAACAATCGGCAGGTCTGCATTGGAACCTACAAAATAATGTGGAAACTGTGTCACAAAATCCAGAAGTTTTCCAAACGTTGCACGCTCGATTTTCATTGGCGTATGCTTGGAATTGAACACGATGCAGTGCTCATTGTAATATACATATGGAGAATACTGGAAAAACCAGTCACTGTTGTTAATCGTCAGTGGAATGATGCGGTGGTTCTGGCGTGCCGGATGGTTGACACGTCCTGCATATCCCTCATTTTCCTTACAGAGCTGGCACTTCGGATACGCGCTCTGCTTTGCATTTTTTGCTGCCGCAATGGCTTTTGGATCTTTCTCCGGTTTGGACAGATTGATGGTGATATCCAGTGTTCCAAACTCGGTGTCGGTTGTCCACTTGCGGTCTTTTTTGATACGCTGTCTTCTGATATAATTGCTGTCACAGCTTAATTTGTAAAAATAATCCGTTGCGGCAAGCGGTGAGGTATGCTCATACAGATCACGGAACGTCTTGCGGACACTGCTTGGTTCCGGTACCAGACATCCCATAATTTTTGTATCAAACAAATCTTTGTATACAATACTGTTTTCTGCCATGAGACCATTCTCATATGCATAATCCATCATTTCTGCAAGGATTCCCTCAAGTTTTCCTTCTGCCTCTTCCTGTGTCCATGCCGGAAGATTTTCCACCTTTTCAAATACCGCATCCTCGATTTCGTCTACCTGAAAAAGCTCCAGCAGGCGGTTAATGGTATATACTTTGTCCTCCGGATCTACCAGTCCGGTGCTCAGACCATATTTTACTAACTCTAAAATGTTCTCCTGAATCATCTCGTACTCCTTTTTATAAAGCCTGTCGGCAAATGCGGTTCCAATCAGCTCCTCACACATTTACCCTATGTAGTAATACGTTCTTAAATCAGACGGCTTGGGCCATCTCCGATGGAAACCACATAAAATTCCGGTGTCTTTCCGACTTTTTCCTCATATGCCTTTGTCAGCTTCTCCTTGAATTCGTCCACGGATGCATCCTTTACGATACTGACCGTGCATCCACCGAATCCGCCTCCGGTGATACGGGAACCGATCACACCAGGAATCTTCCATGCTTCATCCACAAGTACATCCACTTCCGGACAGGAGGTCTCATAATCGTCACGCAGGGAAACATGGGAAGCATTCATAAGTTTTCCGAATGTTTCAATATCGTTTTCCTTCAGAGCCCTGACTGCTGCGATTGTACGCTGATTCTCGTAAACCGCATGTTTGCCTCTCTTTCTGGCAACTTCATCCTTAATGGCTCCCTTGTACTGCTCAAACTGCTCATCCGTCAGATCTCCAAGCGTTTTGATATCCACAACGGTCTGCAGATCCTTCAGTGCCTGTGCACTCTCATTTCTGCGGTCATTGTATGCGGAAGTAACCAGGCTGTGTTTTACCATACTGTTGGTGACGACAATTTTTGCCCCGTCAAGTACGATTGGTGCATATTCAAAAGAAAGATCCGAAGTATCAAGGAAAATTGCATTGTCCTTTTTACCCATGGCAGATGCAAACTGATCCATAATTCCACAGTTGCAGCCATTGTAATTGTTCTCGGAATACTGTCCGATCAGAGCCAGATCCTGATTGGTCACATCAAAACCATACAGATCCTTTAACATATATCCGGTAACCACTTCTAAGGATGCGGAAGAAGAAAGTCCGGAACCGTTTGGAATATTTCCGAATAATGCAATATCCAGACCGGTTTCCAGTTTCATGCCGCGTCCTTCAAATGCCCACATAACACCCATCGGATAGTTGGTCCACAATCCATCCGGGTCCGGAGTAAATGCATCCAGAGAACTTTCGATCACACCCAGCTCATCGAAGTTCATGGAATAAAAACGCAGCTTCCGGTCGGTTCTCTTTCTTGCTGCCATGTATGTTCCAATGGTAAGTGCACATGGAAATACGTGTCCGCCATTGTAATCGGTATGCTCACCGATCAGATTCACACGTCCCGGTGCAAAATAAACACCAATCTCTCCCTCCGCTCCAAAAATCTCCTGAAATCTCTTATAAATCTTTTCCTTCATGGTCTGTCCCTCCGTCGTGTTCTATGAAAGGCTCGAAAATATCGCCCCTCTATCTGATGCTCCGGATCGATCCATTGATATCATTGCCGTGCATCATTATATAAAGTATATTATATACTATTCACGTTTGGAAAACAAGAAGGAGGATGGGATCGGGAGGGTGGATGCCTTTTGCCCCCAATATCATATTATATCTCTTTATTTTCCCTAAGATACTTCAGGAACGCCGTACAACCCTCCAGCACGTCATCGTAGGTCGCATCAAAATTGCCGGTGTACCACGGATCCGCAATGTCCCGATGACTGCCCGCAAACTCCAACAACTTGTACACCTTGCCGTCCGGGTCGCCCTTCAGCATGCGATGGAGATTTTTCATATTCCATTCGTCCATGCCGATAATATAGTCTGCCTCCTGATAATCCTGCCAGGTGATCTGCGTGGCGCGGTGCGGCAGCACCGGAATGCCGACCTCTCGCAGCTTGCGGACAGTACCGTGGTGTGGCTGGTTGCCGATCTCCTCCGTGCTGGTGGCACGGGAGTCGATGTGGAACTGATCGGTGAGGTGCTGTTCGTTGACAAGGTGCTGGAAAACGAACTGCGCCATGGTGGAACGGCAGATGTTGCCATGGCAGACGAATAGTACTTTTATCATGTAAATTTCTCCTTCATAATTTGATAAATACCGCGTAGTTTTGCTTGGTTTTGCAAGTTCTACGGGCCTTTTACAACCTCCACTAAAAATGTATGTAAAAATGCAAATTGTAGCAAAACTATGCAATACACAGACGTCAATCGTAGTAAAAACGTAGTAGAAAAATCATATTACTACTTCAGATCACTTGAATCCAACAACTCGTAATTACATTTCAACTTACTTTTCCACGCTTTCGTCTCTTCATTTTCATCTTTATTATAAACAAAAACGCGAACTAATTTTTTCTCATTTATCTTTTCAATAATACTTTCATCTCCAAAAGGGGACATCCCAAACACATCAAGCTCATCTACTGAATCTAGGTCTACATATAATTCTTTAGGTCTGTATAAAAACAAATCATCTGCAGGATACAATTTATCAGAGGGATATACACCTGTTACACAGATCAATTTATCTTTTTTCACAGCACTTGGTGAAAACACTAAATCATTGGGATAAAACTCTATTACATTATTTGTTTTTTTCATATAATCGACAGCCCTTGCATATTCCGCTAAATTCATCCTCCCTGAACTAACAAGTATTGCATTGTTCACGTTATCAAGTTTTGATAAATCAACTTTTCCATGTAAATGAACACATCGTTGTTCTTTATCCCAAAATTCAAAATAATTTAATGTAAATATGTAATCATAATTCTCTACAAATGGCATCTTACTTTTATCATATACTTGTCCGATTTTACCCTTCTTATCATAAAAAATGGATGTTATACAAATACAGGTTATCAAATCTTGCAGTCTGTATTCATCGTTATCTGTCCAACTCTGATTTTTATTTTCTTTTATGTACTTGTACAAAACACCCGCTAACGTCTCTATTCCCAACTCACTTATTGGCATCTCTGAATAATTCAAAAAATCTTCTTCTATTTGCACACCAAAAATATTATTAATGATAATTGAGTAAACTAATACGTTCTTTTTGAATCTGTCAGCAATATTTTTTACAGATAAATCCCATATACATAGACGTGAATTAATTCCATTACCTAGCAATAGTCCTCTAGCCATAATTAGTCATTTTCACCTCCTACGCCTAACCCTATAAGTGTTTTATTAATCTGAGAAAGCAAATATTCAATGGCATATTTTCTTGTAATGCTTTCAGCGATAACGTCTTCTTGATTATTTAATCTTTCTGCCAATAATTGTAATCCTTCAATATCATTCATATAAAAGTCTTTCACATTGCCCATATAATATATTACATTGAACGCATCTGCTATTTTATAGATTCCCTCTAAGTCACTGCTATTTATTAACTTTATTACCTTTTCTATATCTATGTATTCCATAAATGATTTACGCGTGCAATAATAATCTTCTCTCTTATGAAAATGTTGTAAAAAAGCTTCCTCATTATCATATACTTTTTCTTCTTCTATCTCTCCTTTATCAAGGACTTCATTTCTCATTTTTCGACTTTCAGCAATAGGTTTATACATCTCCAAGTATTTATGTTTTTCATCTTCATCACTAAAAGAAATGGGCATTCTACTCTCATCTTGAACATGCATATCTTTTTCTACAAGGGATAACATGATTTTTTGAACCTCGTATACATCCCCTTTATATAATCCTAATTTATTAAAGAAAAGTAGTAACTCAATAATATTTGAATAAGCAGGATATGCATATTTGTCTTCTTTCAATTCAAGAATCATTTTTTGAATACTTTCACGTATGTTATCATCCTCCATATATCTCCAATTTTTCAATTCCGAATATGCCACTCCCGTAGACTGTACTTGTTCTTTGTTATATAATTTTTCACGTTCGCATCTAGCCTCAATACTCCTTGAAGCTCTCACCAAATCAACCTCATCAAGATAGTCACTTCTTATGTATTTATCAATAAAATAATATCTGATTGTATGCGTGTATTCATGACCTTCAAAATAAACATAATCAGAATTTCCATAATACGCACTTTTAATAATCTTCTTATTCTTTTTACTTGAAACAATAACCCAAATACTATATCTCATAAAATCAGCAATAATATTCTCAAAATATTTAGATGAATTCATATTTCGATATGTCATGTCAAAAATTTTTCTAAACATGTCCAACCATGCAATAATAATTCTCAAATTCCTATTGTCTACTTCATTAAATACCGCTGCTATCGAATCGCTATGACATTCTAAAAAATCTTTATAATTGCCCTCACCAACACAGCCTTTATGTTTATCTGTACCAGAAATTAGTTTCTCTAAACTTTCTTTTATTCCTGGATAGTAGTGACATGTCTTTCCAATAACTTTCTCTTTTATATCACGATAAATAAAATTTTCTGAGTACAATCTTTCATTCAATTCTTTTAATTCTTTGATTGTAATCGAATCTTTAGCAGTTGCATTCTTCTTTCTATCCTCTTCTGATATATCTTGAATAACTTTTCTATCACCTGTTAATATAGTTTGATATTTTTGTTCTATGTTTGTATTTGCGTATATTTTTCCTATATTATTTTCATCAGCTAAAATCAAAACTTTGCAATTACAATGTTCAATAAGATTATTTACATAACCAAAAAATTCATTGATTGGTATGGAGCATCTTTCTAAGTCATCAAAACAAACAACCATGTTTTTTGCCTCTAATAACCCTGAAATATCTTGTAAAATCTCACTAAAATCAGCCGAAAATGATCCTATCGAAAAAGAAAATGCCTTACTTACAACACCTAAAATACCAGCTACCGGCTTTACACCTTTCTTTACCATTTCATTTCCATTTGCTTTTACATATATCAGATAATTAGTCAGCAATTGTTTTGACAATGCCTCGATTGAAGAAACTCCATATAATGAAATATAAACATTTGCTTTTCTATCATTTTTCCCAATTTCTATATCTGATATTGCATCACATAAATCGTTTTCATACAAAAAGGTTTTTCCACTTCCCCATGCTCCATCAATCAAGATGGCATACTTCGCATTTTCATCACGGACATAACTAGTTACAGCATCTACTATTTCTTTTGATGTCATTTTTATCCCTCCAATAACCACAAACACGCCCAAGCCATTTCTGACTTAGGCTGCGTTTGATATTTTCTAAATTGCTTTAAACATTTTCTGACTTACTGGTTTCTCCTGCCCCTTTTCCAATTCCCTACGGGCATTTTCCATTTCTTCCAATTTTCTCAATTCTTCCGTTGCATCATCCAGTCCGATGTGCGTATAAACATTAAGCGTTACCGCTATATCAGAATGCCCCATGAGATATTGTAAAGTCTTAGGGTTCATACCTGACTTGGCCATATTACTACAATATGTGTGGCGGCATACATGCGGCGTGATATTAGGCATCTGAACCCGGTAAATATCATTGTATCTTTTCACCATATGGTTCAGTCTATGCTGCCAATGCATAGCCACCAACGGATTTCCGTTCTTATCAACAAATAGAAATCCGGAATATCCGTCTATAATCTTTTCATACTTTGGCGCTTCACGATCCTCAATAATCGCTCTGAACATATTTGCCACATCCTGAGTTATTGGCAATTTTCTTGTTCCTGCACTCGTCTTTGTGCTATCGATGATATATCTCATATCAGAAGTCCTTGCTTTTCAAGTTCTCTCAGGGATAAGCATGGCTTCTTTCCTACCGGTAGCTTGTCAGTAGGCTCTAATCGCCAGCTATAAACAAAATGCGGTTTTCCACCAACATGATACTTCTGCAATTCCAATAGTTTCTTTGTTGTTAATTACCATTGGAGTCTGGCCAGCAATCCATTTTTTACAAATGCTTTGTATATGCTCTTGGTATCTAAAGTCTCCACAGATTTGCAGATACAATTCTGCAATAACGGATAACAGTTCTGTTTCTGTATATATCTGCTCTGTAAGTTCATTCTGAACAATCCATTCCTCTATTAGAGAATGCTTGTATTTTCTCATAACCGTCACCATTTATTTTTGATGGTGGGATAGGCTTATCCGAAAAATACATAAACACTTGTTTTCCCGATTGAAGCATAATTTCAATTTCTTCTTCTGTTCCAGAACCAAACTCATCAGTAGGTGAGCCATATCTTGTCCCAAAAATCGCAACTGCTGCATCACATTTATTTACAAACTGTTCGTTAAGTAATGCCTGTGGTTTTCCTCCAGACTGAGCATAAGAACTCTTACTCCAATGGCGAGTTTTTATTGTGATTCCTAAAGTTTCAGCATATAATTCATTAAACTCATCTACTGCAGCTTCAATCAATGTAACTTCTTCCTTAATATCACCTGGACAAGAAATCAAAAGGTTATACAATGTCACATTTTGAGCCATTGATTACACCTCCCAAACAGTTTCATCCCCACAAATGTTACGAATTTTAAGGCGGAGAGGTTTCTTTGTGCTGCGGATGTAACCATCCCAGAACTCCTTGGTTTTATTGCCGTCTACGATAACATAGCCATTTTTATCAATCTTGATTTCACTATCAGAATGCCACTCACCACCGGTCGCAGTGCAATCCAGGCTAAGGAATTCAATAAGTTCCAAGCCTTCTTCACTGATTTCAATCGGTTTATACGATTTCTTCGCAGAAGAATTAAGGAATGCTTTCTGATTGAATTCTGCAATTTTAGACAACACACGATCACTCATAAATTTATCAATAGCAACTGCATATCCGCCTGCAATTTCTTCTGCATGGAATTCTGCATAATCACCAATGACAACATCATCAAGAATTGATTTAAGATCACGCAATTCAATTTCTACAGTCGTACTGTCATCTTCTTTGATGAAATTCATAATCTCCACTTCATCAGTAATGTCGATATAGTAAACAATAACCTTTTTAATGTCATTATCCAATTCTGGAATCGCCTGATGAATAATACGGTTCATGGTCACTTTATCAAGAAGTTTGGATGCGCTGTCCATTAAATTTGGCACGTAAACAGGAATTGTACCAAGCTTGCTATCAGAGATAGCACCTTCCCAGAAAGAATCCAGAGAATCTTCATTTTTCAAGCCAGGAATCAAAGATTTAATTTTATCCATTGTTTGAACAGGATTACGATAAAGCTGAACCCCATCTTTAATTTCAAGCACATCAAATTCAGCACCATCAGAAACGAGACGATCACGAGTTATCTGGATAGAGTTCAATCCGATATCAGCATGGATGAATCTTCTCCCAAGTTTGTTTGCCACTGCTGCAGTTACGCCACTGCCGCCAAAAAAGTCAGCTACCACCATATTATCATTGGATGATGTTCTAACAATTCGCTCGAGAAGTGCTTCTGGCTTTTGAGTTGCATAATCTACATCTGCTCTTTCTTTTGCCATTGGGTTTACTATTGGAATATCCAGCCAAATATTTTGTATAGGCTGTCCTTGATATGTTGATGCATATATTTTTCTATAAATTCTCATATTAGGATCAGACGGCATTACCAATTCATTATTCTGATACCATTCTTCAAGTCGCTCTTTTTTATATAACCATCCATTTTCTGGAGGATTAACACCATGAAACACATATTTCAAATTTGGTCGATACAATGAGTTAACAAGAGGAGATTTCATATACTTCCCCTACCGTCATTATCATCATAAACAAACCTTTTTTCTAAATAGTTTTTAGTATTTTCATCGTCTATAGAGTATTCTGGATTAAAAATATACTCATCTGCATTATACCCATACCATAATATTGTATCATTGGTGATCCCAAATTGTTTACTTGCCCAAGAAACAGACTGTTTTCTTCGCCATATTATTTCATTGATAAAGTTATCTTCGCCAAATATTTCGTCCATAAGTATTTTAACATAGTGTAACATATGCCAATCCAAATGCACATAAATAGAAGCACTTTCGCTCATAATTGACTTAATCACCATAAGGTTTTCATACATCCAGTTAAGATACTTTTCCTTATCCCAAACATCACCATACATCTTTTCTTCAAAAGCTTTCAATTCATCAACATCCAACTCTTGTTCAGCCTGTGCAATAGCTTCTGCTACTTTCGGATTTCGACGAATATATACTTTCTTTGCATAGTCAGCACCACTGGCAAATGGTGGGTCAATATAAACAAGATCAACCTGAATACCCTGCTCCTTCAGATAAGCGCAAGCAGAAACACATTCTCCACGAATAACCATATTGCCGTCAGCGTTTTCGCCCACAGTTTCCTGTTTTTCCATTTCATATAAAGGCATGCCACGTTGCAATGTCATAGAAACATCGTCAGCGCCTTTGTATCTCAATATTCTATTAAAATTTCCAAGCACAGCTTGTCCTTCCACCGGCTCTGGTATAAACGGTACATATTTAATTGGCATTATTTGATTCCTCCATTTTTCATATAACTTACAAATTGTTCAAAAGAATTTGCCATACTATATGATGTTATAAATTCTTGTGCCAATTTTGCTTTTTGTATGTCATCCAACTCGTCTAATGTCTTAATAAAATCAAGCAATTTATTTTTCATAATTGTATTGATGGGATTGCATTTAATTAGTATATTAATAATAAAATATAATTATTTAAATACAAAGGAGGAATAATTTTGAAAAAAAATCATATATATCTTATTATTTTTTTTGTAATCATATTTTTTCTAATTATATTAGTTACTAAAAATAAAATAACTTTTATTAATAACTTTTATGTAGATAAAAATAATGAA
>ENA-ORIC01000426-ORIC01000426.1-human-gut-metagenome-genome-assembly--contig:-NODE-426-length-55023-cov-4.778237_pt1 | contig 55023 bp, 47 predicted proteins | sample MGYA00243023_ERZ508732 | MGnify/ENA primary metagenome ERZ508732 (study PRJEB26277, sample SAMN04329767) | human gut metagenome | biome: human-associated habitat | host: Homo sapiens | place: USA... | reverse complement strand
GACTGCTTTTCCGGCGCGATGACCGCCGCCAGAATCCTCTTGATCTTCTGCGGGTCCTTAAGCGTCTCGGGATAAAAGCCGAGGCGGCCGCAGATACGTATACAGTGCGTATCGGTCACGACAGCGGGCTTATGAAAGACGTCCCCAAGCAGAAGATTCGCGATCTTTCTCCCGACGCCCGGAAACCTGAGCAGGGAATCCATATCGTCCGGAAGAACCCCGCCGTACTCATCGACGAGCATACGGCTCGCGTCCCTCAGATTCTTAGCCTTCGTCCTGAAAAGTCCGCACGGCTTCACTATCTTCTCGAGCTCCGAAAGATCACAGTCCGCCATCGACTCAGGCGTCGGGAACCGGGCGAACAGCTCGCGGCACACGATATTGACCCGCGCGTCCGTACACTGCGCCGAGAGCCGCCCCATCACGAGCAGCCTCCACGGGTCCCCCTCCGCCTCAAGCGCGCAGACAGCGTCCGGGTACACTTTCTCGAGCCGCGTGACTATTTCCGCGGCGGTTTCCTTATCCATTTTCCGTTCCCTCCGGTTTCTCTCTTTGCTGATATTATAACATACGCGGAGCGCTTTGTCAATCACGGGACGTTATTTTTAGGCGGCATTTTTTCGGAAAGATCATCATAAAAAGCGCCTCCCGCCGGACTCGCGCCGACGGGAGGCTTTGTATTCAGTTGTCTGTTCAATTGTAAACACGCGGTTCCCGCGGAAATATCATTTTACGGCAGCGCTGAATAAATCGGGTTTTCGCAGAAAAAAGGCTTGGATTTATGGGCTTTTTTCTGCGAAAACAACCTTAAATCAGTGTTTCCTTAGATCTCCTCCTCATAGTTGCTGACTCTCACGAGCAGGGCGGTCATGTCGTCGCACCTCTTGTTGTTCAGCGCGGCGTTGTCGACTATCTTCTCCGCCATTATATCAAGATTATCCTCCCATTCGTAGGTTATAAGATTCGCGAGCCAAACGCCGTCCTCAAGGCTCTGCGCCACTCCGTCACTGAGCAGGATTATCACATCCCCCGCCTCGAGCTCAAACTTTATCTGCTCCGCGTCGAGCGCGGGCATTATTCCGATGGGCACGGTTTTTGACTGAAGCTTATAGAGACTTCCTTTCCTCAGCACATATGACGGCGCGGCGCCGCTCTTCACGAACGCGGCATGACCTGTCATCAGGTCTATCTCGGCGAGGTCGACCGTCGCCGAGCACTCCTCACGACGGCTCCGCATGAAGCCGTTCAGCATCTCGAGGGTTATCGCCTTTCCGTTTCCGCCGGTGAGGAGCTGTTCGCAGAACACCCCGCACAGCTTCGACGTCACCGCCGCCTCCCTTCCGCTCCCCATCCCGTCGGATATCAGGGCGTAGAAGTAATCCTCCTTCGTCTCGAAGCAGGTCGCCGTGTCTCCGTTCGCGCTCTCGCTCTCCTTCACGTTTGACGCGCGTGCGTATTCGGCGCTGTAGCGCCTGCGGGAGGACATCGACACCTCGACCGTGTTCTCATTTATGCTGAATTTCGGTTTCGTCAGATATGTATGCAGCGTATTTTCGGCGGCGCGTCTCAGATCATCCGCGCCGTAGCGCATTCCGGCGAGCTCTATCCCGGTCATTACCACCTGCTTTCTTCTTGATCCCCAGCAGAGCGCGCCCGCCCCCGACATATCCATATATCTGAGGGCGCGTCTCAGCTTCGCGGTCATCTCCGCGTCTATCTCGTATTCCTTGTCATTCTCCGAAATCGATTCGGCAAGCAGCTTCGACAACGATTCATAATCGAGCGCAAAAGCCTCCGTCTTGTCGCTTCTGATCAGCCTTTCGACAAGCTCCCCGCATTCCGTGTTCATCTCGGAAAGGATTTTCCCGATATTGTAACAGCGGTCGCGCAGGTACTGCGGAACGTCGTCCGGCTCGACGCGTCCCTTCGTGTACAGCCCGGTTGTGAGTTTGCTCTGCGCGTCGAGAGTGGACGTGCACTCCCTCTCGAGGCAGAGCGACGCGAGCGAACATCTTGAGCAGTATTTATCGAAAGAGTTGTCGCATATCTGCTTGAGGTCGATAATTCCGGGCCTTCTCAGACGGTCGGAAAGGGTATATATCACGTCGGACAGCCGCCCGAGCGCCTCCGAAAGGGAATTCATACGCATCATCGTGTCCTTTTGTCTTTTCTCATTGATCAGAGCCATGTCGTTCCCGGCGTCCGGATCCGGCTGAGCGAACGCCGGCAGCTTCGGCAGAAGACCGTAATGCGCGAGCGGCAGATATACAGCGACCGCGCCGAGCGTGTCCGGAAGCACCGTCTTCAGCGTATCGAAACCGCCCGACCCGGTACCGAGAACGAGCGACACAATACACACCGCAGCCGCCGAGACCGCGTTCGAGAACCGCGAGAACATCCCCGCCGCGAGCCCCGCTCCAGCCGCTATACACGGCGCGAAAAGCAGCTCCGTGTCAAGATTCATGAGCCCGGAGACATCGACAGAGCAGGCTATCCCCCCGATGAGCCCGGCGGCGCAACCGCGTCTCGCCGCCTCGCCGGCCGGGCGGAGCGCGCTTCTCTTCGCCGCGCTCCGGCAGCTGCCGGTCCCCGCCCACAGCGCCGCGAAAACCGCCGCGGCGAACGCGGGCGAAAACCCGAGAACATGATATCCGCGGAGCGAATAGACGACCGCGAACAGCATCGACGCCGCGCCGATCTCCCGGTATCCCGCGAATCTCTCGTCACCAGTGAAGAGCGCCGAGAACCCGAGCGTAAACGCCGGAACCATGAAAAATCCGGTCAGAAGTCCGAACAGGTCATAATACAGAAATCCGCCGGATATCAGCTTATATATCCCGAAGAGGAACGCCGCGAAGCACCCGACGGCGCACCTCAGCACCACGCTCTCGGAAAACATTGTCTTCCCGCTCCCGGCTGAGAAAAGCCGTCCCGCCCTCTCGGACAGTTTTATATGTATCTTCTTTCCGCCGCTGTCGGGAGCGGACTCTGACGTTCCGCTCCGGGCTGTCCCGGCGCGGCTTCGCGCCTTTCCGGCTTCGGTGGGTTTCGCTGTGTCCTGATGTCTGAGCGTTCCCGCCGTCATGTCTCCGGAGAGCCTGCAAAGCGCCGTTCTCATAAGCAGCGCCGCCGTATAGACAACCGCCATCGGAACCGCGTACCCGTGATTGAACAGTGCCGACGCTATCAGCCCCGCGAACACCGCCCCGACGCATCTGTCGACCGCCGCCAGCAGCGCCATTCCGAACGGGTAGCAGCCGAACGCCGCCCCCGCCATTCCGAAGAGCCATCCCGCCGCCGCCATCAGTGTGCCGCGGACTATCCGCGCCCGGTCTATCTTCAGACCGCCGCCCTCCGCCGTCACGTATTTTCCGATCAGCCTTCCCGCCAGTTTTTCAAATGCCATTATTTTACCGACTTCCTTTCTTTTGCGGAATAACCCCGTCCGGAGCCTGTCCGCTATTCATGCTGTGCGAATATTATACCACCTTTCCTGAAAAAGGTCTGTCGAAGCGTGTATGCACTTTCGGCTCGCCGACCCGCGGGAAATCGGCGGAGAACGCTATTGCCCTGTGACGCGCGGCGTCTTTTGCGCGGTTTTGGCGAAAGATGGGGGCGCAAAACCGTGTCGTAAGCATTAAATTTCATGTTCTGCTTTTTTCTGTTATTTCAGACTGTTTTCTCCTTAACGCTTTATTTATTTTTACTCCATTGTATTATACATGATCAATATGCTATAATATTATTTGCAGCAAATAACTCGCCGCAACGCGGCGATTCATATACAAAGGAGAGAATATGTACAGGATAGTTCACAAAAAACCGCTCAACCCGACGGTCACGCTCATGGACATAGAAGCCCCGCTCGTCGCGGCTAAGGCAAAGCCCGGTCAGTTCATCATACTCAGGGTCGACGATGACGGCGAACGCATACCGCTCACAGTCGCCGGGACCGACAAGACCGCGGGCACCGTCCGCATCATCTTCCAGATCGTCGGCTCCACCACCGAAAAGCTGAACCACAAGAACGAGGGCGAGTCGATTCACGATTTCGTCGGTCCGCTCGGCACTCCGACAAAGCTCGACGGTCTCAAAAAGGTCTGCATCGTCGGAGGCGGCGTCGGCTGCGCCATCGCTCTTCCGATCGCCGAGGCGCTTCACGAGATGGGCGCCGAGGTCACGTCGGTCATAGGCTTCCGCTCGAAGGACCTTCTCATACTCGAGGACGAGTTCAAGGCGGCGTCGAACAAGCTCATCGTCATGACCGACGACGGCAGCTACGGCAGACACGGAAACGTCTGCGTGCCGCTCGAGGAGATGTTCGCCGCCGGCGAGAAGTTCGACAAAGTCATTACCATCGGTCCGCTGATCATGATGAAATTCGTCGTCGCCGCCGTCAGACCGACCGGAATCCCCTGCGACGTCTCGATGAACCCGATAATGATCGACGGCACCGGAATGTGCGGCGGATGCCGTCTCATCGTCGGCGGGCAGACCAAGTTCGCCTGCGTCGACGGTCCGGACTTCGACGGCTACGAGGTCGATTTCGACTCCGCCATGGAGCGCGGCACCATGTACCGCGATTTCGAGCGCCACAAGCACGAGGAGACCTGCAACCTCTTCAAAAAAGCAGAGAACTGAAAAGCAGGATAACAGCTTATACGAAAGGTACGGTCACAGAAAATGCCGAATATGTCACAGAAAAAGAACCCAATGCCTGTACAGGATCCCGCCGTCAGAGCGCACAACTTCCATGAGGTCGCGGAAGGCTATTCCGAAGCGACTGCTCTTGATGAGGCAATGCGCTGCCTGAACTGCAAGCATATGCCGTGCGTCACCGGATGTCCTGTCAATATCCATATCCCCGAATTCATTGAAAAAATCCGCGAGGGCGACTTCGAGGGCGCTTATCAGGTCATAAGCCTGACCTCGTCCCTCCCCGCCGTCTGCGGCCGCGTCTGCCCGCAGGAGACACAGTGCGAGTCCAAGTGCGTCAGGGGCATCAAGGGCGAGCCGGTCGGTATCGGTCGTCTCGAGCGCTTCGTCGCCGACTGGCACAACGCCCACTCGGATGATGTCCCCGTCTGCGCTCCGTCGAACGGTCACAAGGTCGCCGTCGTCGGCTCCGGTCCTTCCGGTCTGACCTGCGCGGGCGACCTCGCGAAGAAAGGTTACAAGGTCACGATCTTCGAGGCGCTTCACACCGCCGGCGGCGTTCTCGTCTACGGTATTCCGGAGTTCAGACTCCCGAAGACCATCGTCGCGAAGGAAGTCGACAACCTGAAGGCTATGGGCGTTGACGTCGAGTGCAACATCGTCATCGGCAAGACACTCACCGTCGACGAGCTGTTCGGGCGCGGCTATGAAGCCGTATTCATCGGCTCCGGCGCCGGACTGCCGAACTTCATGAACATCCCCGGCGAGAGTCTCAAGGGAGTTTACTCCGCGAACGAGTTCCTGACGAGAAGCAACCTCATGAAGGCATACCTCGACGATCCGGACACCCCGATCTCGAAGGGCGGCAAGGTAGCGGTCGTCGGAGGCGGAAACGTCGCCATGGACGCCGCGAGAACGGCTCTCAGGCTCGGAGCGGAGAAGGTATACATCATATACCGCCGCTCTATGGAAGAGCTCCCGGCGCGCCGTGAGGAGGTCGAGCACGCGGAAGAAGAGGGAATCGAGTTCCGTCTCCTCAACAACCCCGTCGAAATCCTCGGCTATCACAACCCGGACGACCGCCGCGACCCGAAGAACGGCTGCGTCACCGGTATCAAATGTATAAAGATGGAGCTCGGCGAGCCGGATGAGCGCGGACGCCGCAGACCTGTGCCGATCGAGGGCAGCGAGTTCACGCTCGACGTCGACACCGTCATCATGGCGATAGGAACCTCTCCGAACCCGCTGATCAAGACCACAACCGAAGGTCTCGACGTCAACAAGCGCGGCGGCATAATCGTCGAAGAGGGCACCGGAGCCACCACCCGCGAGGGAGTCTACGCCGGAGGCGACGCCGTCACCGGCGCCGCGACCGTCATTTCCGCGATGGGCGCCGGAAAGATAGCCGCAAAGGCAATCGACGAGTATATACAGAGCAAATAAACACGCAGAATAACAAGCATCCCGGAGATTACAGTGTCTCCGGGATGCCTTTTTATAGTCAAAAAAACCGTGCGGATTTCGTGTCTCAGACACTTATCCTCACGGTTTGAATTCTGTTTCAGACAGTCTGCCGCCTGAGAGAGTGACCGCGTATGGGCACACTTCTCCCGTCAGGTGTCGTCTGTCGTTTTATGCTTTACGGTTGTAGTCAGACTTCGGGTTGACGATCTCTCTCCAGTCGAGTCCACCCGACTCAAGCGCCGTCACGAGTACCTCAGCCGTCGCGATGTTCGTCGCGAAAGGAATGTTGTACACGTCGCACATACGGAGAAGGTTGTACTCCTCCTCATCGAACACGATATCCTTCGACGTGTCGCGGAAGTAGATCAGAAGGTCTATCTCGTTGTACGCCACGCGCGAGGTTATCTGCTGCGCTCCTCCGTGCGCTCCGGAAAGCAGGCGCTCTATCTTGAGTCCCGTCGCCACCGAGATGTACTTGCCGGTGATGCCGGTAGCACAGAGGTTGTGCTTGCAAAGGATGCCGCAGTAGGCGATGCAGAACTGCGTCATCAGCTCCTTTTTCTTGTCGTCCGCGATGATTGCGATTTCCATTGTATTTCAATCCTTTCGTTTAATTCTCAGTGTCTTATTGATCTATAGACTTATTTTCTTTCAGCTTATCTTCATATCCCGCCGAGCAGCTTCTTTATCCGGCGTCTGACCCCGTATCCGCGGAATCCCGAAAACAACGGCACATACCGTCCGGACAGCCGCGCCGCGATATTGTCGAACGCCGCCGCCGCATTCCCGAGCTTCGGATCAAAGGCGCAGAGCTCGCCCGCCTCACAGGTCAGCATCAGCCGCCTGTCATACGGGACTATCCCTCCGAGCTGTATGCTCGTGCGGTCTATTATCTCGTTTATTCCCGGTCTTGTCCCATGTATCGCCGCGTCGACGTCAAACTCGTTTATGAGAAGCCGCAGTTCCGGCACCCTGTACCCCGAAAGATACTCCGCCGTTCTGTCCGCCGCTCGTATACTCACCGGCTGATGCGACGCCACAATGACCGCCCCGCGCGCCATCCCGGTAAGCAGCACCGACTTCGGAACCAGAGTTCCCGGCGTGTCGACGATGATATACTCAAATCCATCCGCCGACGCCGCGCCGAACACCGCCGCGATCATCTCCGGAGTGAGCGTGTCGCCGCTGCTGTACGGAGCCGCGAGAAGATACAGGTTCCCGCACCTCTCGTCGCGTATAAGCGCCTTCGAGAGCGGAGCCCTACCCGTCGCCGCGTCATAGAGATCATACACGACGTCATTCTCGACCCCGAGCATCAGATCAAGACAGCGCATATCAAAGTCGCAGTCGCAGAGAAGCGTCTTCTTTCCCCGCAGCGCGAACGCAGCCGCGAGATTGGCGGCACAGGTCGATTTCCCGACCCCGCCCTTGCACGATGTGACCAGTATGATCCTCGCCGCCGTATACGTGCCGGGCATCAATGACATATCAGTCATTGAAATATCGTTCTGAGCCATGATCCCCGTCCCGGTTCTGTTTCAGGTTATTCTGTCCGTCAACAGCGATTTGTCACAATAAAACAAATCGTTTTGATGTATTGTGGCGAATTAGTTTAACATCACAGTTTTACTAATCCCACAAATATATGATATCACAAATTTGTGTCTATTGTCAATAGTATTGGCGAAAATTTTCATTCAAAACACATTTTTTTACATTTGCGATATTTTCACGGGCGACGTTTGGACAATATGACGAAAATTGTGCTTAATAAATGTTAACCACACACACGAATTGGTTGATTTAACATTTTTCATCACATTTTTGCCCCGTCACGCAAGCGCACCATGTATGCGCATAACGCGCTCATCCGCAATGACATCCTCCGCGCCGAAATCCGGCGTGTATCCCGCACAGTAAATTATATCACATTCCGGTCGGTTTGTAAAGCCAAACACGTAAAAATTCATAATATTTTGACACATTCGTGCAAACTCCGTCAATTGTCGGTCTCAGATTTCCAACGGCTTCCCGGACAGCTCCTTTTCCGGCGGAACGGCTTATATTTTTAACAAAATCACTATTGTATTCTGTCAGAAAATACTGTATAATAATATTAATTATTTTATTTCAACAGGAGACACGAATATGATACTTGAAAACATAGAATTCATCCGTTCACAGGACCCGGAGATCGGCGACGCCGTCGCGAAGGAATACGCCCGTCAGCAGCGTGGTCTTGAACTCATCGCGTCAGAGAACGTCATCTCCCCCGCGGTCATGGCGACAATGGGCACGGTGCTTGCCAACAAGTACGCCGAAGGCTACCCCGGAAAACGCTACTACGGCGGCTGCGAATGCGTCGATATCGCCGAGAACATCGCCATCGAGCGCGCCAAGAAGCTATTCGGTGCCGAGCACGCGAACGTTCAGCCGCACTCCGGCGCTCAGGCTAACACCGCGGTATATCTCGCGCTCCTGAAGCCCGGCGACACCGTCCTCGGCATGAACCTCGCGCATGGAGGACACCTCACTCACGGCAGCCCGGTCAATATCTCCGGTATGCTCTACAACTTCATCCCATATGGTGTCGACGACAACACGTCCATGATCGACTACGACAAGATTGAAGCCCTCGCGAAAGAGCACAAGCCGAAGCTCATCGTCGCCGGAGCGTCCGCTTATCCGCGCATCATCGACTTTGAGAGACTCGGCACGATCGCGAAGAGCGTCGGCGCTTACCTGATGGTCGACATGGCGCACATCGCCGGACTCGTCGCAGCGGGACTCCATCCGAACCCCGTTCCGTACGCGGACGTCGTCACAACGACCACCCACAAGACCCTCCGCGGTCCGCGCGGCGGTATGATCCTCTGCCGCGAAGAGCTCGCGAAGGCTATCAACAAGGCAGTCTTCCCTGGCACGCAGGGCGGTCCGCTCATGCACATCATCGCCGCTAAGGCAGTATGCTTTGAGGAAGCACTGAAACCGGAATTCAAGACCTATCAGGAACAGATAGTCAAAAACGCAAAGGTCCTTGCCGACTCGCTTATGGCAGAGGGCTTCAACCTCCTCTCCGGCGGAACCGACAACCACCTGATGCTCCTAGACCTGCGCTCGATGCACATCACCGGCAAGCAGCTTGAGAAGCAGCTCGACGAGGTCTATATCACCGTCAACAAGAACGCCATCCCGAACGATCCGGAATCCCCGTTCGTCACGAGCGGCGTCCGCATCGGCACACCCGCCGTCACCTCGCGCGGTCTTGTCGAGGACGACATGAAGAAGCTCGCTCACCTCATAAAGCTCGCGGCGACCGACTTCGAGAACAGCGCGGACTATATCCGTTCCGAAGTCACCGCTATCTGCAAGAAGTACCCGCTTTACGAGGGTTGATAGAATTTCAGACAATTTTCCCATTTAAGGGACATATTGGCAGCGTAAACATACCGCGCGATCCGGCGGAGGAGCCATGATACAGAATCTCGATCTATATCCGGTCTTCATGCAGACCGCGAAGAGCCGCAGCATCTCGCGCGCCGCGAAGGAAATGCACATCTCGCAGCCGGCGGTCAGCCTCGCTATCGGCAAGCTCGAGGACGCGCTCGGCGTCAAGCTGTTCTTCCGCTCAAACCGCGGTATCAGCCTGACAAATGAGGGAAGCATACTGCTCGAGCATCTCTCGAGCGCTTTCTCGCTGATCGAGGCGGGGGAAGAGAAACTGCGCGACATCGCGGGGCTGCGGAGCGGAACCCTGCGCATCGGCGCGAGCGACATGACTCTGCGGTTCTTCCTGCTCGACTATCTTGAGCGGTTCCGCGATCTCTATCCCGGCGTCAGACTTACCATCACGAACGCTCCGACGCCGTCGACGCTTGAAGCGCTGCGCGGCGGGCTCATCGACTTCGGTGTCGTCAGCGAGCCTGTCGACACGAGCGACGAAGCGATCGAGTTCATACCCGTGAAGACAATACAGGACATCTTCGTGCGGTCGGAAAAATACCCGGTCGCGGAAAAGAAGCTCGACCCGGTGCTGCTCAGAAAATACCCGCTCATACTGCTCGAGAAGGAAACTTCGACGAGACGGTATATAGACAGCTTCTTCGGTGAGGGTACACTCAGTCCGTCGATCGAGCTCGCGACGAGCGATCTTCTCATCGAGTTCGCGAGACGCGGGATCGGGATTACCTGCGTTGTCGAGGACTTTGCGAAAGATGACCTCGCATCCGGCAGACTCTGCCGCGTCGAGCTTCGTCATGAGCTCCCGCCGCGGAGATTCATGCTCGCTCATCTTAAAAATCTGCCGCTTCCGGCGGCGGCGTCCCACATCATACGTGAGATACTGTCCGACCTTGGCGGAGAAAGCAATGATCAAAAAAATGAGACTTAATACCGCGGAAATACTCTGCGTCGGCACCGAGCTTCTTCTCGGCGACATCGTCAACACCGACGCGGCGTTCATCTCGAGACGCCTCGCCGCTCTCGGGATAAATCAATACTCGCAATCGGTCGTCGGGGACAATCCTGAACGGCTGAAAAGCGCTCTTTCGCTCGCGATATCGCGAAGCGACCTCGTCATCCTGACCGGCGGTCTCGGTCCGACATACGACGATCTCACAAAGGAGACCGCCGCAGAGCTAATGAGCAGAAAGCTCTTCATGCACGAGGAGAGTCTCGAGAGACTGCGCGCGCGCATCGAGCGTGCCGGTCACGAGATGACCGAAAACAACAAGAAACAGGCGCTGATACCCGAAGGTTCGGTCGTATTCAGAAACGATTACGGCACGGCGCCCGGTATGGCGATTGAAGACCTCGAAAAAGGGAAGATCGTCATCCTCCTCCCGGGTCCCCCGCGCGAGTGCGAGCCGATGTTCGTCGAGCAGGCGGAGCCTTATCTTAAAAAGTTCTCGGATCACGAGCTCGTCTCAAAATGCCTGAACATATTCGGCATGGGTGAGTCGAAGGTCGAGTCGATACTTCACGACATGATGACCGGCTGGACAAACCCCACGGTCGCGCCGTACGCGAAAGACGGAGAAGTGCTTCTGCGCGTCACCGCCGCCGGAAAGAACGACGCAGAATGCGCCGCTCTCTGCGACAAAGCAATCGCGGAGATCATGAAAACACCTGTCGGCGAATACGTCTACGGTGTCGGCATCGGGTCGCTCGAGGCGGCGCTCGTAAAGGTTCTCACCGAAAAACGGCTCCATGTCGCCTCTGCCGAGTCCTGCACGGGCGGGCTGATATCCCAGCGCGTCACAGCTATCAGCGGGGCGAGCGCCGTTCTCGACGGAAGCATCGTCACCTACGCGAACGATATCAAGGAGCGCTTCTGCAATGTTTCACGTGAAACACTCAAATCGCACGGAGCCGTTTCGTATGAGACGGCCATCGAGATGGCGCGCGGTGTCCGGAAGCTCATGGGCGCGGATATCGGCGTATCCGCCACGGGAATCGCCGGACCTACAGGCGGCACACCCGAAAAACCCGTCGGAACAGTATTCGTCGGGGTCAGCTCCGACTGGTACGAGGACGTCAGGGAACTGCACGTCGGCGGCGGACACGCGGACCGCGCGTATGTGCGCTGGGTCTCCGCCAGTAACGCGCTCGACATGGCGCGTATCACCGCTATGAAACACGAATAACAGATCACATTACGGTAAAATATAAAAATCAAAGGAGTTCAATCATGAACGCACAACAGACTATCACCGCTATCGAAAACGGCAAATTCAACGAAATCTTCACTACCCTCTACGGCGAGGAGAACATCCCCGCGCAGAAAGTACGCTACACCAACACCGTGAACGAGTTCGCAAAGCTCTTCGGCGCCGACCGCGAGATATCCCTTTTCTCGGTCGCTGGCAGAAGCGAGATCTCCGGCAACCACACAGACCACAACTACGGCAAGGTGCTCGCAGCTTCCATCAACCTCGACATCATCGCCGCAGCTTCTCCGCGCGGCGATATGCACATCAACATCAAGTCCGAAGGCTTCCCGATCGACGAGGTCGACATCACCGATCCGACCGTCGACGAGAACCTCTACTACACCTCGAAGTCGATAATATCCGGTATGTGCAGCGGATTCCTCAAGTACGGCCACAAGGTCGGCGGCTATGACGCTTACACCACCTCCAACGTCTTCAAGGGCTCCGGACTCTCTTCCTCCGCCGCTTTCGAGGACATGGTCGGTCTCATACTCAACGGCTTCTACAACGACGGCAAGGTCGAGAACGCCGAGATCGCGAAGATCGCGCAGTACTCCGAGAACGTCTTCTTCGGCAAGCCCTCCGGTCTGATGGATCAGACCGCGTGCGCTGTCGGCGGATTCGTCGCGATTGACTTCAAGAACCCGAAGGAACCTGTCATTGAAAAGCTCCCGTTCGACCTCACCGCGGCAGGCTACAGCCTCTGCATCGTCAACACCGGCGGCAACCACGCCGACCTCAATGAAGACTACGCGTCGGTTCCGGCAGAGATGAAGAAGGTAGCGTCCTATTTCGGCAAGAGCGTGCTAAGAGAAGTCACCATCGACGAGATAATGGCGAACATTCCGAAGCTCCGCGAGTTCGCGGGAGACAGAGCCATCATGCGCGCTATCCACTTCGAGAACGAAAACGAGCGCGTGACCGCTCAGACCGAGGCACTCAGAAAGGGCGATCTCGACGAGTTCTTCAAGGGAGTTCTCGCATCCGGCGACTCGAGCTTCAAGTACCTCCAGAACGTCTACACCGTAAAGAACGTCTCCGAGCAGGGACTTTCGCTCGCTCTCTGCGTCACCGAAAACGTCCTGAAGGGTAAGAAAGCGGCATGGAGAGTACACGGCGGCGGATTCGCGGGCACCATCCAGGCGTTTGTCAGGAACGAGGACGTCCCGATGTTCAAGAAGGCTCTCGACGGAGCGTTCGGCGAGGGCGCGGTCACGATCCTCAAGGTCCGCCCCTACGGCGCAATCCGCATCGACTGATCATCAATGCCGAAAAAAAAGAAGGACAGGAAAAAGAGCGGTCTCGTCTATGACCCGGACGCGAAAAAACGTCTGAAGCAGCAGCTCCGCGCCTTCAACTGGAGGCGCTTCGGTCTGTTGATCCTCTCGACCCTCGCGGCATTCGCGGTTCTCGAGGCGGGAATAACGCTTGAGGCAAAAGCGAAGATGTCGTTCAGCGTCGTGACAATCATTTATTACGTCATTGTCACGGCGCTGGCTGCTGCCGTCGTCATACTGAACCACGGGTTCTCAAAAAAACCGTTCACGCGCGACATGATCCGCGAGGACGTGCCGGAGGACGAGGCGGAACGCATACTCGATAAGCTCAACCGACGCAAGGGTATCGCGAAAAAGCTCATGCCGGTGCTTATTCCGTTCATCTTCGCGATACTGCTCGACTTCATGTATCTCTTTTACGGGGATATTCTGAAGAAGATATTCGGTTTTCTTGTCTCATAAAAATAATGTCAGAACAACATATAAAGGTCTTCACGCTCGCGTCGAGCTCCAAGGGGAACGCCGTCTACATAAGGTACGGCTCCGACGAGATACTCATCGACGCGGGCATCTCAGCAAAAAGGCTCGAGTGCGCGCTTATGTCGCTCGGCTCGTCGCTTAAGAACATTCAGGCGATATTTGTGACGCACGAGCACTCGGATCACATATCCGGGCTCGCGACAGTCTCAAAAAAGTACGGCATTCCGGTGCATCTCACCGAAAAGTCCGGACATGCAATGCTGAATCAAGCGAAATACGCGCCGGTCGCGGAGTGCGCCGTGCTGCATACGCCGGTTTATTCCGAGACTGTCGGTTCGCTTGAGGTACGCAGCTTCCCGACGCCGCACGACAGCGTTTGCAGTGTCGGATTCACGGTCATGGCAGGGAACGATACTTTCGCCCTCGCCACCGACCTCGGGCACATATCGCCGGACGTCGAAGCGGCTCTCACCGGCGCGGAAAATGTCATACTCGAGTCGAACCATGACGAGAATATGCTTCTCTGCGGCTCTTATCCATATGACGTCAAACTGCGTATTCTGTCCGACTTCGGGCACCTGTCGAACGAAACCTCGGCGGCGTTCGCGAAAAAGCTCGCCGCGGGCGGCACGAAGCACATACTCCTCGCGCATCTCTCACCCGAAAACAATCTGCCGGAGCTCGCGCTCGCCTGCGCCGAGGAAGCCCTCGACGGGTCAGAAACCACGGTCAGGGTCGCGGCTATGGCGGAACCAACGGAGCTCATATAAAATGGTCAAGCTCGATATAATCTTTGTCGGCACGCTCAAGGAGCGCTGGCTCACCGACGCCGTCGCCGAATACGAAAAGCGCATATCCGCGTGGGCAATTGTAAACAATATCTCAATACGCGACGAGCGGTTGTCCGACAAGCCGTCTCCTGCGGAGGTACAGAACGCTATAAAGCGCGAAGGCGAGCGGATAATCGCTGCGATACCGCCGCGCTCTCACGTCATAGCCCTCTGCGTCGAGGGAAAGCAGCTGTCAAGTCCGGAATTCTCGGAAAAGCTCGTCTCGCTCGAGAGCTGCGGTGTCTCCGAGTTCTGCTTCATCATTGGAGGGTCGGACGGACTGTCGGATGAGGTCAAGAAAAGGGCGGCGATGCGTCTCTCGATCTCCGAAATGACCTTCCCGCACCAGCTCATGCGCGTCATTCTGCTCGAGCAGATATACCGCGCCTTCTCAATCGCCTCCGGCGGGAAGTACCACAAATAATGATCAGAAATGGCGAAAGGAGACATATGAAAATCTTCAAGAAAATAGCTGTCCGCGCGATCCCGACCGCTCTTCTCGCGTTCCTGATCTTCGCCGCTATCGCCTATCAGCGCGGGCTTTACGACTTCACGTTCATAGAACGGACAACCGGTCCGGAGCAGAATCCCGACACTCTCCCGGACAACTCGACCGATATGCCGATCGTCGACGACATGACAGCGTCAGACACAACTGACACCGGTACACCCGTCGACAGTTCCGATGAAACGACAATAATCGACGGGACAGTCACAGACGCGCCGGAGGAGGACGAGGTCAGCAAATTCCTGAGCCTCATGAGCACGACCCAGGACGCGCTGAAAAAGGGATGGACAATCACCGACGAAAACTACTCGTCTGGTATGCGTCTGACCCTGTGCGACCCGGACGTCGCGATACGGAAAGACTATTCGCTGAGGTCGCGTCAGGAAACCGTGTATGAGCGTGTTCATGATGATGAATACGGAACCTATGAAACCGTCGAAAAGACCGTGACGGCACAGAGACCGCTCGTCGAGACCTATATGGACTACATTATCGTGGACACCGGGTCAAAGGCTTATCTTCTCGACAGTTCCGGAAAGCTGGTAATGTCAAACTTCGACGTTGAAACCTACAAGCCCGCTTACACGCGCGGCTCCGACGACTCACCGCAGTTCAGGGCGGAGGTCAGGTCAAGATACAACCCGAGCGTCACATTTACGCAGTACTATAAAATAAGTCCTGAAGGGAAGCTCATCCTGAGTGACTACGATGACGCCGCCGACGGGCGCGGGCTGTATTTCAACTACCCGAGCTCATTCGGAAAGTCGGACAACGGGATAAACCGCTACTACGACCCGTCGTCAATGATGTACGGCTACGGCTCGTCGCCGACATCCATGCGCACACACTTCAAGTTCACGAAAGCGTACAACTACAGCGAGGGTCTCGCGGCTGTCATCAACGAAGAAGGACATATGTCTTTTATACAGAACTGGTTCTACGATCAGATCGCGTCAAATCCGGCGCCGTACATCAACCAGAAGTGGCACTGGAGAGTCTACTCCTTCATGTACGCCCCGGACACGAACGGCACAGAGTCGCTCGGCTTCTATTACTTCGACCACGGGCTCGTCAGGGTGCGCGTGCGCGAGTATGACGCTTTCCACTATGAGAAAGGCGAGATGCGCGTCACGACCGACTTCGAGAAAGTCATACGCACCGACGGGACCGAATACAGCATTCCCGGCGGATTCGAGGTCAAGGCATACTCGGACGGCGTATTCCTGCTCGAGAAAGACGGGCTTTTCGGCTTCATGGATTACACGGGCAGATGGATAGCCCAACCGGAATATGATACCGCAGAACCGTTCGTCGAAGGTCTCGCGGTCCTCGGAAAGAACGGAAACGTCGGGCTCATCGACACCGAGGGCAACATCGTGATCCCGCTGATATTCGACAATGTCCAGTCCTGCTCCGGAGGAATAATCTCCGCGTGGGACAAGAACAACGGCTGGACGATATTCAATAAGCTGAAATGATAAGGATACACTGAATAAATCGGGTTTTCGCAGAAAAAAGTCCCCAGGTTTATGGGCTTTTTTCTGCGAAAACAACCTTAAATCAGTGTTTTCTTCAACAGCGCTGTGCAAAACCTCACTGAAAAGAGCAATATATATATGCAGGATAACACCGGAAACAACACAGAACAGAACAGGATCTGCCGGATATACGACGCCGGGGAGGTCGATGTCTGCGTCATCGGCGCGGGACACGCCGGGATTGAGGCAGCGCTCGCCGCCGCGCGGATGGGACTTTCCACAGTCCTGTTCACAATCAATCTCGACGCCGTCGGAAATATGCCGTGCAACCCGTCGATCGGCGGCACCGGCAAGGGGCATCTCGTCTACGAGATCGACGCTCTAGGCGGAGAGATGGGAAAAGCCGCGGACAAAGTCACTCTGCAATCAAGAGTGCTCAATCTCGGTAAAGGCACCGCCGTTCACTCAAAGCGTATACAGGCAGACCGCCAGCGCTACCGCATGATAATGAAGCACACGATAGAGGAGACAAAGAATCTCCGGCTGATACAGGCGGAGATCACCGATATCGAAACGAGCGACGAGGGCGGAAAGCACATCACCGCCGTCATAACGAAGCTCGGCGCGAGATGGCGCTGCAACGCCGCCGTGATCTGCTCCGGAACTTACCTCCGCGGCAGGGTCATCGTCGGCGAGGTCGCGTACTCCTCCGGTCCGGACGGTATGCTCCCGGCGACGGAGCTCTCTGGGAATCTTGTGCGCGAGGGAATACGGCTGATGCGCTTCAAGACCGGCACTCCGGCGAGAGTACACCGCCGCTCCATAGATTTCTCACACCTCGAGGTACAGCCCGGAGACAAGGACATCGATCCTTTCTCGGTCGACAGCGACAGGGAAGAGCTGAACCGACGCGAACAGATCCCATGCCACATCGTCTACACGAACAAACACACCCATGACATCATCCGGGCGAATATGTCCCGCTCACCGCTTTATTCGGGAATGATCGAGGGAGTAGGTCCCCGCTACTGCCCGAGTATCGAGGACAAAGTCATGCGCTTCGCGGACAAGGAGCGGCACCAGCTCTTCATCGAGCCGATGGGGACCGGGACCGACGAGATGTATATACAGGGCTTCTCCTCATCTCTGCCGGAAGAGGTGCAGGTCGAGATGCTTCACAGTCTCGAGGGCTTTGAGCACGCCGAGATAATGCGCACCGCATACGCCATCGAATACGACTGCGTCGACCCGACACAGCTCTATCCGACGCTTGAGTTCAAGTCGATCGGCGGACTCTACGGCGCCGGTCAGTTCAACGGCAGCTCCGGATACGAGGAAGCCGCCGCGCAGGGCATCGTCGCCGGAATAAACGCCGCGCTGAAGATCAAAGGCGAAGAACCGATGCTTCTCCCGCGCGAGAGCTCATATATCGGAACCTTGATAGACGACCTCGTCACGAAAGGTACAAAAGAACCGTACCGGATCATGACCTCACGCTCCGAGTACAGACTCCTCCTGCGCCAGGACAACGCCGCGGAGCGTCTGACCCCCATAGGTCGCCGCGTCGGGCTTATCACGGACGAGCGCTGGGAGAGATTCAAAGAAGAGATCGCCGAGGTCGAAAGGGAAGTACGACGTCTTGAGGAAACCTCGGTATCACCGTCAGACGAGCTCGACAGACTTCTCGAGGAAAACGGCTCGACGAAAGTCACAACCGGCGTCCGTCTCGCCGACCTTCTCCGCCGTCCGGAGCTGACCTACGACAAGCTCGCGGTCGTCGATAAAAGCCGTCCGGAGCTTCCGCCGCGCGTCAGACTTCAGGCGGAAACGAAGATAAAATACGCGGGTTATATAAAGCGTCAGCTCGCCGAGGTCGCGCGTATGAAGAAGCTTGAGGAAAAGAAACTCCCGTCGCCGTTCGATTACGCGACGATCGGCGGGATACGCATCGAGGCAGTTCAGAAGCTGAACCGCATACAGCCGCTCACGATAGGGCAGGCGTCGCGGATAAGCGGGGTATCTCCCGCGGACATCTCGGTGCTGCTCATACACTTCGCGTGAAAGGAAACCGCAATGTCTGAATTCACAGAAAAATTCCTCACAGCCATGTGCAAAAACGGTCTTGGAAAATTCGCCGATGAAAAGCTCGCCGGACGCTTCGAGGCGCTGACAGACCGTATGCTCGAGGTGAACGCGCACATGAACCTGACCGCGATCACGGACACGGACGGGATAATCGTCAAGCACTATGTCGACTCGCTCGCAGTCTCGGATCATATTCCGGAAGGCTCGGAGATCATCGACATCGGCTGCGGGGCAGGGTTCCCGTCACTTCCGCTCGCCATCGCGAGACCGGACCTGAGGATAACCGCTCTCGACTCGACAGCGAAACGCATCAACTATATAAACGAGACAGCGGCGATGCTCAGGCTCGGAAACCTGACCGCCATCTCCGCGAGGGCGGAGGAACTCTCACACGACCCGGATTACCGCGAAAAGTACGACGTCGCAGTCGCGAGAGCCGTCGCGAGACTCAACGTGCTGTCTGAGCTCTGCGTTCCCTACGTCAAAAAGGGCGGAATATTCATAGCGATGAAGGCCCACGCGGCGGATGAGGTTCAGGAAGCGGAAAACGCGATATCGAAGCTCGGCGGAAAAACCGCGAAAGTCATCGACTTCACACTGAACGCCAGTGACGAACATCTCCCGCGCGTATTCGTCATCGTCTCAAAAGTAAAGAACACGCCGGACAACTATCCGCGCAATAATTCACAAATCACGAAAAAGCCGCTCTGAGCGGCTTTCTTTTTTTCGCGCGGAATATACTTCGCAGGATTTTCCGGTCGGTCGACAAGCCGCGCGAAAAAACGATGCTCAAAAATCGCGCCGCTTCTCGCCTTATCTGTGATATCATTATCGGGCAGGATATTTCCAGGGAAACACATAGCCAATGTTTCCCGAGAAAATAATTCCCCGGAAATCAGGGGACAAAACAGAAAGGACGATAAAAATGACCGCGCTGAACATCTTCAAAAGCCCGAAAAAGGAACTCGCCGCCGAGCGGGAAAAGCTCGACAAACGCTGGCAGGAGCTCGCCGAAAAGGAATCCGCTCTGAAAGCCGAAAAGACCGCCGCCGACATAAAACAGCGGAAAGCCGACGAATACGGACGCATCCACAACATTCCGATCGAACGCATAGTTCCGAACCCGTCTCAGCCCCGCCGTCAGTTCGAGGACGAGTCAATCATACGCCTCGCAGACAGCATAAGGCAATACGGAATTCTCCAGCCGCTCACCGTGCGCAGAATGGAAGAGGACGAGCTTCTCCCGCTCGGAGAACAGCGAATGGAGGTCGTCGCGGGGGAGAGACGTCTCCGCGCCGCGAAGCTTCTCAGTCTCCGGACCGTTCCGTGTATAATAGTCGACGTCGACAGCCGCAAATCGGCGGAGCTCGCCATCATCGAGAACATACAGCGTGAAAACCTCAATATATTCGAACAGGCAAGCTCGATCGCCGCGCTCATCGACATTTACGATCTCACTCAGGAGGAAGTCGCAAGACAGCTCTCAATGTCGCAGTCGTTCGTGGCGAACAAGCTGCGCATACTCCGGCTCACCGCGCCGGAACGGGAAAAGATTCTCGCCTACAATCTGACTGAGCGCCATGCACGCGCACTGCTCAAGATCGACTCGGTCGAACAGCGCCTGCGGATAATCGACTACATAAACGCCCATCAGCTGAATGTCGCGACGACAGAAGCGTACATAGAAAGACTGCTCGCCGAATCCGACTCGTCCCGCCGTCAGCGCTCGCCGCGAAAAATCGTGCTCAAGGACATCCGCATATTCTACAACTCGATAGATAAGGCGGTCGCGCTTGTAAGACAGGCGGGCATCGCGGTATCGAGCGAACGCAACGAGGTAGAGGGCGGGGTAGAGGTCATTATACGGATACCAAACAGATAAATATGTTTCACGTGAAACGTGTCGCATAGAGTTGTTTCACGTGAAACATTGAGCTCACATCTGAATTTCTGAAAAAAGTCGTATAAAAATGCGGTTTGAGCCGGTTATTCACAAAAAAGGGATTGACATTTGACAAGTTTCTTGGTATAATATTATGTGTACAAGTATCGTCGGCGCATATAACGCGTATCAGCTTTACTTTTGTAACATTAAGTACCATCAAACGGAGTGTCGCATGGCTTATATCATCTCACTCGCAAACCAGAAGGGCGGCGTCGGCAAGACAACCTCAGCCGTCAACTGTGCCGCGGCCGTCGGCGCTCTCGGCAAAAAAACGCTCCTCGTCGATCTCGACCCGCAGGGCAACGCAACGAGCGGAGTCGGCATCCAGAAGAGAGGAGTAAAGATTTCCTCATACGATGTCGTCATCGGTCGCGCAAAGGCGTCCGAAGCGGTTGTGGACACGGGGTTCGCGAACCTTTTCGCGATACCGTCCCAGATAGCCCTCGCCGGCGCGGAATTCGAGCTCATCGATATGGAAAAACGCGAGCTCATACTGAAAAACGCGCTCGCGGAGATAGCGGACGATTATGACTACATATTCATCGACTGTCCGCCGTCCCTCGGCATACTCTCGATAAACGCGCTCGCGGCGAGCAGCGGCGTCATTATACCGATGCAGTGCGAGTTCTACTCGCTCGAAGGGCTCTCGCAGCTCATGCTCTCGATACGCAACGTGAAGCGTCTCTACAACCCGGGTCTCGAGATCACCGGAATACTCATCACGATGTATAACGGGCGGCTCAATCTGTCCGCGCAGGTGCTCGAGGAGATCAAGAAGTACTACGCCGACAAGCTGTTCGCGACCGGCATCGTGCGGAACGTGAAGCTGTCCGAGGCGCCGAGCTACGGCGAACCGATCATTTATTACGACAAATACTCAAAGGGCGCGCGCGCTTACAACGACGTCGCGAAGGAGATACTCGAGCGGACGCTCTGAGCCCCCGAAGCCCGCAGACAAAAAAATTTCCGGAGTGAACCAAATGCCAAAGAAACAGGCGCTCGGAAGAGGAATGGACGCGATCTTCATAGACAACACTCCTGACTCTCCCGAACGAACAGACAAGCTCGCGGTATCCGACATAGAACCGCGGCGGGACCAGCCGAGAAAGACTTTCGACCCGGAATCGCTCTCTTCCCTCGCGGACTCAATCGCCGCGAACGGACTCATCCAACCGATAATAGTCCGCCCGTCGGGAAGCTCGGCACTCTACTCGATAGTCGCCGGCGAGCGCCGGTGGAGAGCCGCGCGCATGGCGGGGCTGTCCGAAGTGCCGGTCGTCATAATCGACGCCGACGACAGGAAAGCCGCCGAATACGCCCTCGTAGAGAACATACAGCGTGAGGACCTGAATCCGATTGAAGAAGCGGAAGGTCTCAAATCGCTGATCGAGGACTACAACCTGACGCAGGAGCAGGCGGCAAAACGCGTGGGAAAGAGCCGCGCGGCGATAGCAAACGCGCTGCGACTGCTCGAGCTGCCGGACGAGGTCATATCTCTCGTCGGGCACAAGTCGCTCTCCGCGGGGCACGCGCGCGCTCTTCTCGGACTTAACGACAAGACCTTGATACCGGACGCCGCGAAAACCATAGTCGACCATGAGCTCTCAGTAAGAGCGGCGGAAGAGCTCATAAAGAAGCTTAACTCAAAACCTGAGCCGAAAAAGAACGATCCTGTCGCCGACAGCTATTATTCATCGCTCGAGCAGAAGCTCACGGAGTCGCTCGGGCACAAGGTGCGGATCTCACGCTCGAAGCGCCGCAGATCCATTTCCATATCCTATAAAAACTCAGACGAGCTTGAAGAACTGATCCGTCTTCTCGGATGCTCTGAAGCCCTCGAGGACAAATAAAAACAATCTTGTATAAAGGAAGTACGAAAAAATGCTTGACATCAAATATATCAAGGAAAATCCCGAAGACGTCATCGAAAGACTCGCCCGCAAGGGCAAGGACGCGCGCGAGGACATCGCCCGCATCCTCGAGCTCGACGGTCAGCGCCGCGCGATGATCGCGGAGACCGAAGCCCTCAAGGCTGAGCAGAACAAGGTCTCGAAGGAGATTCCGAAGCTCAAGAAGGAAGGCAAGGACGTCGCGCCGATCTTCGCCGAGATGAAGGAGCTCTCCGACAAGGCGAAGGCAAACGACCTCAAGCTGCGTGACATCGAGACCGAATATATGAACCTCATGCTCGCCCTGCCGAACCTTCCCGATCCCGACCTCAAGCCGGGCGAGAAGGAGAACAACGAGCCGATACGCTACTTCGGCGAGCCGCACAAGTTCGATTTCCCGCCGAAGCATCACGTCGACCTCTGCACCGATCTCGGTCTCATCGACTATGACCGCGGAACGAAGCTCGCCGGAAGCGGTTTCTGGATCTACAAGGGCATGGGCGCGCGCCTTGAGTGGGCTCTTCTCAACTACTTCATCGACTGCCATCTTGCCGACGGCTACGAATTCATTCTTCCGCCGCATATGCTTGAGTATGAGTGCGGTCTGACCGCCGGACAGTTCCCGAAGTTCGCCGACGAGGTCTATAAGATTGAGAACCCGACCGACGACCGTGTACACTATATGCTCCCGACAGCGGAGGCTGCGCTCGCGAGCCTTTACAGAAACGAGGTTCTGAACGAGGCTGATCTGCCGAAGAAATTCTTCGCTTACACGCCGTGCTTCAGACGCGAGGCTGGTTCCTACCGCTCCGATGAGCGCGGAATGGTCCGCGGACACCAGTTCAACAAGGTCGAGATGTTCCAGTTCACCCGTCCGGAGGATTCCGACGCGGCGTTCGAGGAACTCGTCACCAAGGCGGAGAACCTCGTAAAGGGTCTCGGCTTCCACTTCCGCACGGTCAAGCTCGCGGCGGGCGACTGCTCGGCTTCGATGGCGCGCACCTATGATATCGAGATCCAGATCCCGTCCATGAACGGCTACAAGGAAGTCTCGTCCGTCTCGAACGCGCGCGATTATCAGGCGCGCCGCGGACAGATCCGCTTCAAGAGAGCCTCGACCGGCAAGACGGAGTTCGTCCACACCCTGAACGGTTCCGGTCTCGCGACCTCCCGTATCTTCCCGGCGATGGTCGAGCAGAACCAACAGGCGGACGGCAGCGTCGTCGTTCCGGAAGTGCTCCGCAAATATCTCGGCGGCATCGACGTCATCCGTCCTGTCTGATTCGAGTTACACGAACTTTTCCCGGAATCGCGTCACCATGCTTTCCGCGTGAGCGACGCGGTCCAACCATTGACGAAGGAGGTTTCCGATGGGATTTTTAGGGGAATTTTTCTCGGCGCTGTGGAATGACATAAGCAAAATCTGCGGCGAAAAAGTTACGCTTGGAGACAATCCGATAACAACTCTCAACATAATCATATGGTCGCTCTATATCGGCTTCATCATCGGGATCATCATCACGGTCTACAACCGCTTCGTGCTCGGCTCACTGATAAGACGCCTCATCGAAAAAGGCGCGTACAGCGAAGGCGGCGCAATAACCGTCGCCGAAGCCGGATGCGCCAACCCGTTCGTGAAGTTCGCTCTCAGGCAGAGCGGCACACTCAGACGAATCGTCTACATGGTGGGCGACACCCCCGAGGAACGCTGTCAGAAAAACGTCTCGTCAGGCAAATTCTACATCCCCGACGAGAACATACACCGCGCGGAAGTAATCTACGGCAACTCCGGCACCAGCCTTCTCTCGATAGTTCTGTCCGTGCTCGCGTTTCTCGTCGTTGTTCTGATATCCTTCTTTGTCATCCCGAACCTTATCCAGATGCTAACCAACTTCATCTCAGACGTGACTCCGTCAAGCAGGATACTCTGACAAAACAAAGTCTGCAAAAGGAATGGTCTTGAAAACATGGACTACAAAACCCCACCGCGGCGAGTCCGCAGACACCGCAGTGCCCTGTCGATATTCCTGACGATCCTAATAATCGCCGCCGTAACGGTCGGCGTGATCGCCGCCGGAATATACTTCTCGGGCATACGGTACATAACCAGCAACACCGAAGACGGCCTTACAATCAAATACTTCGGCAGAGTCGACAAGGACGGCACCCTCCTCACCGGCAAGCTCTACTACTCAGACGGCATGACCGCCGAAGTCGATATGCAGAAAAACTCCATCGTCTACTCAAACGGCGACATCTACGAAGGCGGCATATCCGACCTCAAAAAGAACGGAACCGGCAAAATCATCTACGCCTCCGGCGACGTCTACGAAGGCGAATTCGTAAACGACAAACTCACCGGCACAGGCAAATACTCCTTCGCCAACGGCGACGTCTACGAAGGCACCTTAGTTGACGGCAAAAACGACGGCACCGGCACCTACACCTGGGACAACGGCTCCAACTACACCGGCACCAACACAAACGACAAGAAAAACGGCGAAGGCAAATACACCTGGTCCGACGGCTCCTCCTACGAAGGCACCTACGTAAACGAACTCAAAGAAGGCAAAGGCACCTACACCTTCGCCAACGGAGACGTCTACACCGGCGACTTCAAAGCCGACGTCCTCACCGGCGAAGGCAAATACACCTGGGCAAACGGCGAATTCTACGAAGGCTCATTCGTAGACAACAAAATGTCCGGTAAAGGCAAATACACCTGGCCGAGCGGAAGAGTCTATGAAGGTACTTTCGAAAACGGCAAGATCGTCAAAGAAGAATAACGCAAGAGGAGGGAGGACGCTTTGAAAAGCGTCCTCCCTCCTCCTGCACCTCCTCCCTCCCGTAAACTTCAAAAAAGGCTCCCCCGCTCACATGGGATAATACCATATGAGCGGGGGAGTTTTCAATCACGGGCTACCGTCAATTTTATAAGCAAATCTATGTCGTCCGGCTGGACCTTCGCCGGATACGCCGCCTTATTGCGTACGACGGCGCCGCACTTATCACACTTATACACGATTATATAACCCTTCTTCGGGTCCGGCAGCACCTGCACCGGTCTCAGCGTACCAAGGCACTCATTCGCCCTGTCCCCGGGATTTATATCAATGTGTATCGAACACAGACACCTCGGGCAATGATCCCGCGACGTAGTCCCGAGCGGCTCCACCTCAAACCCGCAGTTCCGGCAGACAAACCCGCTGTCATTCTTCTGAAATCTCTTCTCCTCCATAGCTCCTCACTTTCCGACGCAAAAATGATGAAATATCCCGTCGACTATCTCCTCGGACACACGGCGCCCGTCAAGCTCACCAAGCTCACACAGCGCCTCCTCAAGCTCAAACCCGATAGTATCCGACTCAGACCCGCCGCGAAGCCGCTCGAGCGCCCTCGCTATACACTCCGAAGCCTTAGTCACCGAAGCGTTCTGTCTCGCGTTAACAAGCACCGCCGCCGTATCGTAATCAATCTTACCACCAGAGTAAAGCTCCTCTATTCTCGCGCTCAGAGTGTCAATCCCATCCCCTCTCTTCGCGGATATGCGAACCGCACACTCAAAGCCCGCTCCGGAAGACATGACACATGACTCACACTCACCTATACCATCGGCATCCGCGGCGTCTGTCTTGTTTATCAGCGCGATCTTCACACAATCAGTTCCCGAGAGCCTTTCAAGTATCGCGCGGTCATCATCGTCAATATCCACGGAAGCGTCAAAAACCGCGAGCACCAGCTCCGCTCCCGCGAGCTCGTCAAGCGCCCTGTCGACGCCGATTTTCTCGACCTTGTCCTCAGTCTCACGTATCCCCGCCGTGTCGCACAGGCGAAGGAGCACCTTTCCGACCGGCACAGTCTCCTCGATCGTATCGCGCGTCGTCCCGGCGATATCAGTCACAATCGCCCTGTCGCGCCCCACAAGGCGGTTCAGCAGTGATGATTTACCAGTATTGGGCTTTCCGGCTATAACGCAGCGCAGCCCCTCAGACGCCGCTCTGACGGCTCCGTAGGAACCTCTCAGGCTTTCGAGCTCCGAATGTATCGTCTCAAGCCTGTCCTTCACCTCGTCATCACTCATAAGCGTCAGGTCCTCATCCGGAAAATCTATCCCGGCGTAAACGTTCGTTACGACATTTTTCAGCGATTCATAGAGCTCATCGCATTTCTTCCTGAGGTTTCCGCGCCGTTGTGACGCCGCTATCTTCAGCTGCTCGTCTGTCACGGCGTCGATGACGAGCCCGACCGCCTCGGTCTGGGACAGCGACAGCCTTCCGTTCGTGAACGCCCTCCTCGTGAACTCCCCGGCGCCCGCCTGAACGGCACCGCACTCAAATGCCGCCTCAAGAACCCTCGACGTTATGAGAATGCCGCCGTGGCAGCTTATCTCCGCCGTGTCCTCGCCGGTATACGAACGCGGCGCGCGGAATATCGTACAGATGCCGTCGTCGATACGCTCGCCGTTTTTTATTATATCTCCGTAGACCGCCCGTCCGCTCTCATATTCAATGACCGGCTTTCCGGACGCCGGTCTGAACATCCTGTCCGCGACGCCGACGGCGTCCTCACCGGATATCCGTATGACCGCTATCCCGCCCTTGCCGAAAGCCGTCGATACCGCGGCTATGGTCTTCTCCATAAATATCTCCATTCCATGTAAAGGAGGCTGCCGTGCAAAGCGCGGCAGCCTCCTCGAACTATTTATTTGTCCGAATCGCCGAGAAGGCTGTTCAGGTAATCGTCGAAGCTCTTGAACTTCGCTGGCTGATCACGCGGGGTCTTTTCCTTGGAATCCTTGGTTCCGTAGGTCGAGATAAGCTCGCTCAGCTCCTCCGCGCTCATCTCCTCGCCGTCGTTATACTTCGGAGCGGCGGGTTTCGCGGGCTTGTCCTGCGTCTTCGGACGGCGCGCGCGTCTGTCGGAGGAACCGTTCCTTCCGGAATCAGAATGTCCGCCGCGCTTCGTGGGCTTCCTGTCCCCGCGGCGCGCCTCTGTCTGAGCCTCAGCCGGAACGCTGAACCCGGCGCTCTCAAGATACACAACCACTCTTCTCGAGCCCTCGACACCAATCGAATTCGTCGAGATACCCTCGATGCCCTGTATCTCGGAGTGGACGATACGTCTCTCGTTCGGAGGCATTATATCGAGCATAACGCTCTTGCCGTACTTTCTGACCTTATCGGCGGTGCGTCTCGCGAGCGCTCTCAGCGTCGCCTCGCGCTTCTCACGGTAATTCTCGATATCCACAGTTATGTGGACATAATCGCGGGACTCCTCCTCCTCGCGTTTGTTCGCCGCGAGGTTCGTCAGATACTGGAGCGCGTCGAGCGTGTCCCCGTGATGACCGATGAGGATACCTGCCTCCTCGCCCTTTATGCTGATAAGTCTGTCGCTGCGCTTCTGGACGCTGAGCTCGACCTCCGCCTCGAGGTCCATGTCACGTATCAGGGTCTCGATGAAATCCTTCGCCGCCTTGCCGCCGTCCGGGCTGCAAGTCACCTTTATCCGCGCCGGGACCGCGCCGATACCGAGAAGTCCGCTCTTCGCTTCCTCTGCAACCTCGTATTCGAGCTTATCGGGCTCGCACCCGAGCTCCGCGCACGCCGCCGCGACGGCGTCATCGACCGTTTTTCCGGTGTAAATTATTTCCTGCTTCATTTGCTTTACGGAAACACTGAATAATTCGGGTTTTCGCAGAAAAAAGTCCCCGGATTTATGGGCTTTTTTCTGCGAAAACAACCTTAAATCAGTGTTGCCTTATCTCCTTTCTGTTCGGAAGATCGTTATTCAAGTCGCGGGCTGTCATAAGCCATACGCTTACAGCAGCCCGCCACCTCCTTTTCCCGGTTTCCGCCGGGAAACATTTTCAAAGGTTTATTCAGTTTCCGTCATTCTCTTGATCTGTCGGATCACTTATTGTCCTTATTGTCTTCTCCGGACTTATCGTCGGGCTTGTCCTCCTGCTTTTCCTCGCGTGAAGGCTTGTCCTCCTTGAGCACCGGAGCGTTCTTCTTATCGACTCCGTCCTTCAGCTGCGGCTTCTTGTCGACGGGCTGTTCGGGCTGTTCGTAATCATCGTCGTCGATGTGATGCAGCGAGCGGACCTTCTGCTTCTTCTGCTGGTTCTTAGAGAGTGCCTTGAAATTCGCCTCACGCTCAGCCGCCTTGTAGTCCTCCTCCGAGAATTTCGGGATCGGGAACATCTTCGACAGCGCGAGCTGCTGGAGAACGCCGAGAATGCTTCTGAATATCCAGTAAAGACCGATGGTCGCCGGAACAGTGAAACTGATGTAGACCGAAAGCAGCGGCATCGAAAGATTCATGATCTTCATCGAGATATCGTTCTGCGCCTCGGGATTCGGGTTATACATAAGCTTTCTCGAAATCCATGTGCTTCCATAGGTCACGACGAGAGTAAGCGCCGGGATCAGAAGCAGTATACTCCAGAGATGCTGTATCGGTATCATCGAAAGGTCGAGCTTTCCGCCGAATATAGTGAAATCCGGGAGCATACTCTCGGTTATCGCCTGTCCGTTCTCACCGACGAAATTCGTGAGGCCGAGCTCGCGCATCTTTGTGATGAGATTGATCTGAGACACCGTCTTACCATCGGCGAACGCCTCAAAACCCTCGGTGCCCGCCGCCTGAAGTATCTCATAGACCTTCAGCTGGATATTCTTTATCGTCTCGGCGCCGAATCCGCATATATACTTGAGCGGGCTTATGACGACGTTATACAGCGAGAAAAGGATCGGGAGCTGGATGAGCATCGGCAGACAGCCGCCCATCGGGTTGAAGTTCTCCCGCTGGTAAAGCTCCATTATCTCCTCGTTCAGCTTCTGCTGTGTCGGCTTGTCGTTTCGTCCGGCGTACTTCTTGCGTATCGCCATCTCCTTCGGACGGAGAGACGCCTGCTTCACCGAGTTCTTCTGCTGCTTGATACCGAGCGGAAAAAGGACAATCTGAAGCACCAGCGCGAATATGAACAGCGCTATCGCGTAGTTATGCGTGAACCGGTAGCTGATTTCGATTATCCATCCGAGCGGTCTGTTGATTATCGTATCCCAGATACTGCTCATCTTGTTGTGTTTTCACTCCTAAGTATTCTTTTTATTCTTTTTTTCAGGAACAGGGTCAAACCCTCCCTTGCAGAATGGATTGCACCTGATTATCCTCCACACCGTAAGCGCCAGCCCCACAAAGAACCCGCGCTTCTCAAACGCCTCTATCGCGTACTGCGAGCAGGTCGGAACAAACCGGCAGCACGGAGGCTTCAGCGGCGATATGAACCTGCGGTACAGCTTCACGAGAAAGACCATTATATGCTTCATCGCGGATCATTCTTTCGCAGTGACAGGCGCATCGACAGACTCATGTCTGTCAGACCCCTGCCCGCCGGACTCATGTCCGCCCGGAACCTGTCCGCTCTGTGAGTCGGGTCTCCGACCGCCGGAACGCTTTGGTTCCTTCTGCCACTCGTTCTGGAACTTCACGAACGCGGCGGAGATATCCTTCCCGATATCCTGCGCCTTCGCGCCGGCAATCGAGCTCCTCGCGACGATCACCACGAGCAGCCCCTTTTTCAGCGGGGACTTCTTGTCGGCAAGCCTGTATCCGTCGCGTATTATCCGCTTCGCGCGGTTTCTCTCGACGGCTCCGCCGAGCTTCTTCGTCACAGTGATCCCGACGCGGTTGACGCGCCGGTGCATCGGGTCAGATCTCGTTATACGCGCGCCCGAATAATCCGGCAGGACATAAACTATGACCCTGCGTCCGACAAATTTCTTTCCTTTTGCGTATACCTTTGAAAAGAGATGATTCTCTCTTATAGCGCGAAGTTTCATAAAGGACCTTTTCAATGTTGGCGATATTTCGCCGTATTACAATAAAAACCCCCGAAATACGGGATCTTCCCCGAACTCTTCGGCGGTTTCTTCTTGCTCGTTGGCTATTGTCTTCCAAAGCTCTGACCACAGCAGAGCCGCAAGCCCGATACGTCCCGATTCGCCGCGAACGGTCAGACCATTCCGGTCTGTCATCGGTCGGTATCGGCTGCGTTGATTTTTCGAAGATAAAAGAACTCAGTAGGTGAGTCTCTTTCTGCCCTTTGCGCGTCTTCTCTTGAGCACCTTTCTTCCGTCAGCGGTTCTCATTCTCTTTCTGAAGCCGTGCTCAACCTTTCTCTGACGCTTCTTCGGCTGGTATGTTCTAAGCATTTTGACACCTCCTTCAAATCGCGCCTCCCCGGGAAGCCCCGGCAAGACCACGGATTGATTCAAACAATATCGCGCCCGGACAGTCCGGACCCGGATATGACTTTGAAATTACACAATAACACCTACTATTATACACGTATCACACCGGGTTTGTCAAGAGCTTTTCGAAAAAAAACTCCGAAATTCAAAAAATTTACGATTTGTTCCCCGTTTGAAGACCCGCGGATCACTCCTCTGCCGTCTTTTTCCGCGCCGCCCGGCAGAACGCGGCGGGTTTCGCAAAAAAAGTCGCTCCGGAGCGCAAAATCATCGTATTGCCACTTGATTTTTGACGCTTTTTATGCTATAATATTATTTGATATATTTATATAGATGTAATAATTCTCGGTCAGCGCGTCAAGAATCCGGATAGGAAGCGGATACGGGACCGTAGTATGTGCGAAAGGCATGGTCATTATTTTATGCAGGCCCATTATGAAGATCTGTGGCGGCTCGTTCTTGACGAGCTCGCGAAGCTCCTGTCGAAATCGCTCGTGGAGCTTTGGTTCTCACGGATGACCCTTTACTCGGTCAGTGATAAGGACGTTGTCCTCATCTGCGACGAGGCTTTCAAATATAAGGTCATCACAAACAAATACCTTGACACCCTCTGCGAAGCCTTCGAAAAGGTGCTCGGCTTCGCGGTCGAGGTCATCATTGTCAACCGGGAGGCAGACCCCGCGGAGTATGACAAGTATGTTCATGAGGAGATAGAATTCCCCGATGAACGTAGTTCTACAAATGTAGGGGATATTTCCGGGGATACCCCCGCTTTGCCCGATAAGGCGGAGGAGGAAACCGAAGAATCCGCCGACAGCGGGGAGGGCGAACAGGTAAAGCGCGAAGTGCCGCGTCCCGAGACCCCGCTCCAGAACCAGACTTACCTCAGCGAGTACACGTTCGACAACTTCATCGTCGGAAACTCGAATAAATTCGCGCACGCAGCGTCGGTCGCGGTCGCGAATGATCCCGCCTGCAACGCTAACGTCGAGTCTTACACCTACAACCCGCTGTTCATCTACGGTCCGTCCGGTCTCGGAAAGACGCACCTTCTCTACGCGATAATCAATCACATAAACAAGAGCCGGCCGAATCTCCGGATAGTCTACGTCAAGGGCGAGGAGTTCACGAACCAGCTCATCGACGCCATCTCAAAGAAGACGACCGAGCAGTTCAGACAGAAGTACCGGACGGTCGACATACTCCTGATAGACGATATCCAGTTCATCGCCGGACGCGACTCGACTCAGGAGGAGTTTTTCCATACCTTCAACGCGCTCTATGAGGATCACAAGCAGATAATCCTGACGTCCGACCGGCCGCCGCGCGACATAAAGACTCTCGAGGACAGGCTCAAGACCAGATTCGAATGGGGCATAACGGCGGACATCCAGCCGCCGGACGCCGACCTGCGCGCCGCGATACTCAAAAAGAAGGCGGCGGCGATGGACATAAAGCTCTCGAACGACGTCGTCAATTTCCTCGCCGAGAACCTGAAGTCGAACATAAGACAGATGGAGGGCGCGATCAAGAAGCTCGGCGCGCTCAGTATGCTGACCGGGACCCCGATAACGATTGAGCTCGCGAAGAACTCGATCGCAGATCTCATGACGGGCGGAGAGCCGGTCGGAGTGACGATCGACCGCATCCTCGAGAAGGTCGCGAAGAAATACGGCGTCTCGACCGAGGATATCCGCGGCTCGAAGCGCACCAAGGAGATCGCGTGGGCAAGACACATATCCATATACCTGATCCGGAAGCTGACTGATATGTCGCTCCCTCAGATCGGGAAGATATTCAACCGCGACCACACGACGGTTATAAATTCACTCAAGACGATCGAGAAGGAGCTCGGCTCGAACTCAATCACCGACATTGACATAGCGGACCTGACGAAGGAAATCAAGGGCTGACAAACAAAAAAAGCCGGTGTATACAGGTTTTACATACACAGCCAAGGCTTTATCAACACCAGCAGCGCTGGTGTTGATATCCTGTTGAAGAAGCCGGTGAAATTGCGCCGGAAACGGCGCGGGACAGACAGTTTCCGACGTCGCTGGTCTGTTGATAAAAAAGCCACATGGCTGTCGGAACGCGTCCATGAATCCGGACGGCATGCCTGATATCAACATCCGGCGGATCAACAGTTTCAACCGACCGGTTCGCCGTGCGGTCCGGATTCCCGTCGTCTTTTCACAGCGTTTTTAACATATAAACAGTGATCGGTTCACATTCGTCCACAGGCGGCAGGAACGCCGCCGCGGGGCCAGGAGTTTTCAAGAGCGTATCCACGGGAGAGCAACAGGAAATTTTTAAGAATCTCGGCGTGAAGATCCAGGCGCGGCGCGGTTTACCGGGCTTTCAACAATTTCTACAGTGCCTACTACTACGACTACTAATTTTAATCTTTATTAGTTTTTATTTCTTTGAATTTCATTTTTTTAATTTTTATATTAAAGTGTGGAAATCCCAAGCCAGCTTTAATTAATTTTAATTTTTGGGAAGCCAATCAGAATCATTAAAAAGAGAGGACGTCATTAAAGACGTTTGAAAATCATGAAGGTTAATTTTAATAAAGACATACTCGGAAGTGCCATTTCGACGGCGCTCTCCTGCGTTTCAACCAAGAGCACCATCGCGTCGGCGGAGGGAATTCTCCTCGACTGCACCGGCGAGCGCGCTGTCATCGTCGGCTACGACATGGAAAAAGGTATCCGCATAGAGATCTACGCGGACATAATCGAGCAGGGCGCCTGCGTCATAAACGCTGCGAGCCTCAATTCCATAATTAAGCTCATGCCGGCGGCTGAGGTATCCATAGAGGTCGGACCGACATGGAGAGCGAAGATCTCGAGCGGCAGCAGTGAATTTGAGATAAACGGCATGGATCCGCGCGAATATCCGACCCTCCCGGACATCTCGAACCGCAAGGGCTTCAACATAAAGCAGAAGGATCTCAAAAACATGATCACCCGCACCCTCTTCGCCGTGGCGCAGAACGACGCGCGCGCGACCTTCAACGGCGCGCTCTTCAGAATAAACGGCAAGAAGATAACGACGGTCGGCTGCGACAGCTTCCGCCTCGCGGTGCGCGAGAAGGTATGCGACCTTGAGAACACGACGGATGCGGACGGCGAACTCGATATGTCCTTCATTGTTCCCGGACGCACCCTCGGCGAGGTTGTAAAGCTCCTGAATGAGCCGGACGAGACGGTCAGCATAAACGTCAGCCGCAAGCAGGTCATATTCCGCTTCGAGAACCGCGATATCGTCTTCTTCAGCCGTCTTATCGAGGGCGACTATATAGATTACGAGCGGATCATCCCGAAGAACAGCGCGATCTTCGTCGAGATCGACACGGCAAGCTTCCAGGGCGCTCTCGAGCGCGCGTCGGTCGTTACCGACGAGGCGGCGGGAAAGAACCAGTCCTCCGCGCGCTGCTTCTTCCATGACAACAAGGTCGAGATAACCTCCGTCTCCGCGAGCGGAAAGGTCCACGACGAGATACCGACGACCCAGCAGGGCGGCGAGATCGAGATCGGCTTCAACTGCCGCTACCTCACAGACGCCCTCCGCGCGGCGCAGTGCGACACGGTCAGACTGTCCCTGTCGACGCCGCTCATCTCGATGATAATAGAGCCGTCCGACGCGGACGAGAACGATCGGTTCACCTTCCTCGTCGTGCCGTTCAGGATGCTTAAATGATCGCGGAACGGCTTAGATGCCGCGGCTTCCGTAATATCGAGGAGGCGGATATAAGTTTCTCTCCGGGAGTGAATGTTTTCCTCGGAAATAACGCGGAGGGAAAGACGAACGCCCTCGAGGCGATCTACCTGATGGCAGCCGGAAAGAGCTTCCGCACGCCGCGTGAGCGCGAGATGGTGAAGTTCGGCAGTCCTTTCTTCGAGGTGACGCTCGACATGAAGGATTCGAGACGGGAGCAGGAGATAATCTTCCGCGCGTACTCACAGGAGGTCGCGAAACGGCGGGAATGCAGAAAGAACGGGGCGCCGGTCACAAGGCTCGCGGAGCTCGTCGGATGCTTCCGCGCGGTGCTCTTCTGTCCGGAGCACCTGATGCTCGTGAAGGCGGGACCCGCGGAGCGGCGCAGCTTTCTCGACATAGCGCTCTGTCAGCTGAGCCCGTCGTATCTAGCGGCGCTATCAAGGCATAATAAGGTGCTCTCCGAGCGCAACGCTCTTCTGAAGCAGCTTCAGGACGGCGCCGGGGACATTTCGCTGCTTGACGTCTATTCGGATCAGCTGTCCCTGTCGGCGTCGCAGATTTTCGTCGCGAGACGCGCGTATATAAAGCAGCTCGACAGGTGCGTCAAACGCTTCTTCGAGGAGCTGTCGGACGGCGGACCGTCAGAGACGCCGGCGCTGGTATATAAGAACAGCCTGAAGACGGACGAGCCGATCGGAGAGGCGGAGGCGTATTCGCTCTATCTGAAGGCGCTGACATCGAACACGGCGCGCGAGATCGCCGCAGGAGCGACGCTGTACGGCTCGCACAAGGATGATATAGATATATCCCTCGACTGTCGTGAGGCGCGTCTGTACGCGTCACAGGGGCAGCAGAGATCGCTCGCGCTCGCGATGAAGCTCGGAGAGGGAGAGATCTCGATGGAATACACTGGGGAGCATCCGGTCTTCCTGTTCGACGACGTCCTTTCCGAGCTCGACCCGACAAGGCAGAGGTTTCTGCTTTCAAGGCTCGGGGACAGACAGGTTATCATGACCGCCTGCACTCCGCCGCCGTTCGCGAGGAATGTCAGGTATATATACGTCGAGGACGGGCACTATTCAGACGTTCCGCCCGTAGATATGACGGTCCGGAAGGAACCGGAAAATGAAAACGGGATCGGAGGCGGCGCGACATGATGTATGTACACGCTGGAAACAGCCGAATCATCAGGACAAAGAGCATAATCGGGATATTCGATATGGACACGGCGACAATGGCTCCGGCGACGAGGGAGTTCTTAAAGCGCGCGGAGAAGGACGGGCGGCTCGTCAATATCCGCGAGGAGCTGCCGAAGTCGTTCATCGTCACGGAGGATCCCGGGAAGAAGGTATATGTCTCGCAGCTCTCTGTGGGGGCGCTCATCGGGCGCAGCAGAGAGGGCGAGTGACGGCGCGCCGCGTCTTTGTCGGTGGCGCGTGCAGTATAAATAAAACACTGATCAGATGTGGGTTTAACGTGAAAAGGCGCGTGAATCAAAGGCTTTTTCCGTGAAAAAACGAATCGTTCGGTGTGTCCTAAACGAAAGGAATCACAATGGCAGAGCAGAAAAACATAAATTACGACGAAAACCAGATACAGGTGCTTGAAGGTCTCGAGGCGGTCAGAAAACGCCCCGGAATGTATATAGGCTCCACCTCTATACGCGGTCTTCATCACCTGATATATGAGATCGTCGACAACTCTATAGACGAGGCGCTCGCGGGCTGGTGCGACAAGATAATCGTCACGCTTTACCCGGACAACAGCGTCTCGGTCCAGGACGACGGACGCGGCGTCCCGAGCCAGATACACCACAAGGTCAAGCTCCCGACAATGGAGGTTGTCTTCACCGTCCTTCACGCCGGAGGAAAGTTCGGCGGCGAGGGATACAAGATCGCGGGCGGTCTTCACGGCGTCGGCGCGTCTGTCGTCAACGCTCTCTCCGAGTGGATGGAGATAGACAACTGCTATGAGGGCGAGAGGTATACCGAGCGCTTCGAGCGCGGCAAGGTCGCGAGACCGTTCGCTCATGTCGGCTCTTCCGAGGGAAAGCACGGTCTTTATGTGCGCTTCAAGCCGGATCCTACGATCTTCGAGGAGACCGTGTTCGATTACCAGACGGTTCTCAATCGTCTGAGAGAGCAGGCGTTCCTCAACGCCGGCGTGAAGATAATCCTCCGCGACGAGAGGGGATCCTCTCAGGCGGCGAAGGCAGCTGCGGCGGCTCAGGAGGCGGCGGAGGAAAAGCTCCGCACCGAGGACGAGGCGGACGCTCCGGACGAAAACGCTGCCGCGGAGAACGCTCTTGACAGCGAGGACATGGCGGCAAAGGCTCAGGACAGCGCGGCTGACGCGGACGAGAAGCCGTCTCCGCTGATCGGCAAGCCGGAGGTCGAGCTTTGCTACGAGGGCGGAATAAAGAGCTTCGTCGAGCACCTGAACAAGGTGCGCAGACTCGCGATGATCCACCCGGACGTAATCTATATGCGCGGGGAGAAGAACGACTCTATAGCTGAGGTCGCAATGCAGTACAATGACAGCTATAACGAGAACATCATGTCCTTCGCGAACAATATGCACACGATCGAGGGCGGAACCCACGAGACCGGCTTCAGAACGGCGCTCACAGCTGTGCTGAATGATTACGCGAGAAAGCACGGCATCCTCAAGGCGGACGACAAGAATCTCACCGGTGAGGACACACGCGAGGGACTCTGCGCGGTCATAAGCGTCAAGCTCACCGACGCGCAGTTTGAGTCGCAGACCAAGGCAAAGCTCGGAAACTCCGAGATGCGCACGCTCGTTTCGGGCATCGTCACAGAAAAACTCAGCGAATACCTCGAGGAGAACCCGAACTCCGCGAAGGCGATACTCGAAAAATCGCTCGCGGCGTCGAGGGCGCGCGAGGCGGCGAGAAAAGCAAGGGAACTGACAAGAAGAAAGTCGGTGCTCGAGGGCTCTACTCTCCCGGGAAAGCTCGCGGACTGCCAGGAGAGACGCGTCGAGCTGACCGAACTCTACCTCGTCGAGGGAGATTCCGCAGGCGGCTCCGCGAAATCCGGAAGAAACTCGAAATTCCAGGCGATACTGCCTCTGCGCGGCAAGGTTCTCAATGTCGAGAAGAGCAGGCTTGACAAGGTCTACACGAACCAGTCGCTGATACCGATAATCCAGGCGCTCGGCTGTGGAATCGGTGAGGAGTTCGATATAAACAAGCTCAGATACGGCAAGATAATCCTCATGGCGGATGCCGATGTCGACGGCTCGCACATACGCATACTGCTGCTGACATTCTTCTTCAGGCACATGAAGAAGTTGATCGAGGACGGACACGTTTTCCTCGCTCAGCCGCCGCTCTACAAGGTGAAGCGCGGAAACCAGGAGAGATACGCTTTCTCGGACGCCGAGAGGGATATGAGGATCGCTGAACTCGGAGGCAACGCCGAGGCTGAGAGATACAAGGGTCTTGGTGAGATGGATCCTGAACAGCTCTGGGAGACGACGATGAACCCGGAGACGAGAACTCTTCTGAAAGTCAACATCGAGGACGCGGTTGCCTGCGATGAGACCTTCTCGATACTCATGGGAGACAAGGTCGAGCCGCGCCGCGAGTTCATCGAACAGAACGCGGTCTACGCGACGAACCTTGATATTTAACATATTATCAACACCGATTTTAATGTTGATTTTTTTCCACAGGCTGTAGAAAAGGCTGTGAAGAATTTAATGAAAGAGCGTGGAATTTAATTTTCGCGCCGATTAAAAGATTCCTTCATTTATAAAAAAAAACGACGCCATGGCTGTTGGAAAATAAATCTACAGACGCGCGGCGCGTGGTGTTGAGAACTGTATAAAAATAAGATCTGTCAACAGCGCACGGAGAAAATTTTCCACCGCGCGGCGATGACCCTGAGAACGGACGAAAGAGTGTTTTGAACGCTCTTCCGTCAAGAAAGGTATTTGAAATTATAATGGAACACAAGGATAAAGATAAACAGGAGAATCTCGAATTCCCGGATCAGAAGATAGTCGGGATAGAGATGCGGCATGAGGTCGAGAACTCGTTCATCGCGTATTCTATGAGCGTCATCATGTCCCGTGCGCTCCCGGATGTCCGCGACGGACTAAAGCCGGTCCACAGGCGTATACTCTACGCTATGTATGAGGATCACCTGACCTACGACAAGGCGTTCCGCAAGTCGGCGACGACGGTCGGAAACGTGCTCGGACGCTATCATCCGCACGGTGACTCAGCGGTTTACGATACGATGGTGCGTCTCGCTCAGCCCTTCTCGATGAGATATCCGCTGATCGAGGGACACGGAAACTTCGGTTCGGTCGACGGAGACCCCGCGGCGGCTTACCGTTATACCGAGGCGAGACTCGCGAAGCTCTCGAACGAGATGATGTCGGATATCGACAAGAACGTCGTCGACTTCGACCCGAACTTCGATAACCGCCTGAAAGAGCCGAGAGTACTCCCGTCGCGTTTCCCGAACCTGCTCGTGAACGGCTCGATCGGTATTGCTGTCGGTATGGCGACATATATCCCTCCGCACAACCTCGGCGAGGTCATCGACGGAACGATATATCAGATGGAGAACCCGGACTGCACGGTGAGGGACCTCATGCAGTTCATAAAAGGACCGGATTTCCCGACCGCGGCGACTCTTTACGGCTCGAACGGCATATATGAGGCGTACTCGACCGGACGCGGAAGGGTCATGGTCCGCGCGAAGTGCAATATCGAGGAAGAGAAGCACCGTATCGTCGTCACCGAGATACCTTATCAGGTGAACAAGAGTATGCTCGTCGAGTCGATGGCGGCGCTCGTCAAGGACAAGCGCGTCGAGGGCATCACGGATATCCGCGACGAGTCCGGACGGGACGGAATGCGCATCGTCGTGGATTACCGCCGCGATGCCAACGGTCAGGTCATACTGAATCAGCTCTACAAGTACACCCAGCTTCAGGATACCTGCGCGTTCAATATGCTCGCGCTCGTCGACAACGTGCCGCGCGTGCTGAACCTCAAGCAGATACTCGGTTATTATATAAAGCATCAGGAAGACGTCATAACCCGCCGCATAAAGTTCGACCTTGAAAAGGCGAAGCGCGAGGCGCATATCCTCGAGGGTCTGCGTATCGCGACCGACAATATCGACGAGGTCATTGAGATCATAAAGAAGTCCGCGTCGATACCGGACGCTAAGGAAAAGCTGATGGCGCGCTTTGAACTTGATGATATACAGGCTCAGGCGATAGTCGACATGACTCTCGGCCGTCTTTCCGGACTCGAGAGACAGAAAGTCGAGGAAAGGCTCGCGAAGCTCTACGCGCTGATCGAGGAGCTGACCGCGGATCTTAACGACGAGGGACGCATCAAGGAGATCATCAAGACCGAGATGCTCGAGATAAAGGCGAAATTCGCAGATCCGCGCCGGACCGAGCTTGTCGCCGCTGAGGACGATATCGTCTATGAGGATCTCATCGAGCGCCACACCTGTGTCGTCACGATGACTCACGGCGGATACATCAAGCGTCAGCCGGCGGATACCTACTCGGCGCAGAAGCGCGGCGGAAAGGGCATCATCGGCATGGCGACCAAGGAAGAGGATTACGTCGAGGACGTCATCGCCGCGAACAGCCACGCTCTTCTCATGTTCTTCACGAACACCGGCAAGGTTCATACCAGAAAGACCTATCAGATACCCGAAGCCGGAAGAACCGCGAAGGGCTCGAATATCGTCAATATTCTCGAGCTTGAGGCGGGCGAGAAGGTCACGGCGATAATCTCTGTCCCGGGCTTCAGCGATAATGAGTATCTGTTCATGGTGACAAAGCGCGGCATCGTCAAGAAGACGCTGCTCTCCGAGTTCGAGTACCAGAGGAAGGGCGGAAAGATCGCGCTGACACTCGACGACGGGGACGAGCTTGTCTATGTAAAGCACACGAGCGGAAACGACGATATCATAATCGCGACTCACGACGGTCTCTCCGCGCGCTTCGGCGAGGAGGACGTCCGCCCGATGGGACGCGGCGCGCGCGGCGTCAAGGGCATGACCCTCTCGGACGGCGATTATATCGTCGGCTGCGCGGTCATCTCGGAGGACAAGGCGCTTCTCACGATAACCGAGGGCGGCTTCGGAAAGCGCTGTGAGTTCGACAACTTCTCGGCGCACAACCGCGGCGTCAAGGGCGTTATGTGCCACGGCATCAGCGAGAGAACCGGCAAGCTCGCAGGTATTGTTGCTGTCGGCGAGAGCGACGACATCATGATGATAACGAACGACGGAACAATAATCCGCACACCAGTGTCCGGCATACCGTTCTACGGCAGAAGCGCGGGCGGCGTCATAGTCATGAGGCTGTCCGAGGGCTCGTCACTTGTGAACTTCGCGAGACTCGAGAACGACGAGGAGCTCGAGGCTGAGGGCATGGCGTCGGACGAGGGAACCGCTGCGATAGCTCCGGCGGAATCCGACGAAAAGGTCGATCCGACCGAGGATGAGATAGATCTCGGCGGAGGCGCCGGAAACAAGCCGGACGAGGACGATGATATCTGATAACGGAGACTCATCCGAACACGCATCCTGAAAGGACGGTATTCCATGAAATTCAGAGGAAAGGTGACGGCGGCGCTTGCCGTCGTCATCGCGGTGTCGCTTTTCGCTCTCGTGTCCTGCGGGGCAAAGAACGACGCCGAGATACTATCCGCTCTGTCCGAAAAGTATCCGAAGGCGCTGTATCTCGCGGAGGTCATCTACGACGATGTTCTCCCGCATGAGGCGGAGCCGTCGAGCGGAAAATATTACGCTGTTTCCGATGATTCGGAGATACAGTCGATAAACGATCTGAAAAACGCTCTCGGTGAGGTATACACGCAGTCGTATATAAAGGTCCTCGAGAACACCGCGCTGAACGGCGCGACGAGCGACGACGTGTCGATCTCGGCGAAGTTCATCGAGAAGGACGGGAAGCTGTATGTCAACCCGGAATCGACCGAGCATTTCGGCGAGCCGACCGAGCTTGATCTTTCGACGGCGAAGGTCGCGAGATCGAGCCGCTTCAAGGCTGAGGTCACGGTCGAGCGCGACGGCGAGACTTTCTACATCCTGCTTGAGAAATACGACGGCGAGTGGCTGATCGATTCGTCGATCTGGTGATCAACGTTCACCCATGAATGGTGCACTTTGGTATCCGGGACACAAAAATCCGACGTTGTTCTGATTTATTTTCCCGAAAGTACTTGAAATCCGCGCGGATATAGTGTATAATAGTATCCGTAAAGAAAATATGTTCGCGTAAAAACTCTGTTTTGGCGCGATCTGTATACATTTTGTTCTCCCGAAATCAAAACGAGAAAGGCATGGTAAAAAATATGAAGGGTAAATCACCGTCCAAGCCCGTACCGGTACATATCACCGACGCGGATGAGAAGAAAAAGGCCATAGAGGGCGCTATCGGTCAGATAGAGAAGAATTTCGGCAAGGGCGCTATAATGCGCATGGGCGAGGCTCCGGAACTGGAGGTCAGCGCCATTTCGACGGGTTCCCTGACCCTCGACCTAGCTCTCGGCATCGGCGGAGTTCCGCGCGGAAGAATCGTCGAGATATACGGCCCGGAGTCATCCGGTAAGACGACCGTCGCGCTGCACGTCGTCGCGGAAACCCAGAAGTCCGGCGGCGAGGCGGCTTATATCGACGTCGAGAACGCTCTCGACCCGGTATACGCGAAGGCGCTCGGCGTCGATATAGACAGGCTTCTCGTTTCGCAGCCGTCGAGCGGCGAGCAGGCGCTCGATATTGCCGAGGCGCTTATAAGATCCGGTGCTATTGACGTAGTCGTTGTCGACTCGGTCGCGGCGCTCGTCACACAGCAGGAGATCGAGGGCGATATGGCGGCGTCCCATGTCGGTATGCAGGCACGACTCATGTCTCAGGCGCTCAAGAAGCTCTCGAGCGCGGTAGCGAAGACAAACTGCGTCATCATATTCATAAACCAGCTTCGTGAGAAGATCGGCGTCATGTACGGAAACCCGGAGACTACCCCGGGCGGACGCGCGCTGAAGTTCTACGCGTCGGTCAGAATAGACATCCGCCGCGCGGAGCAGCTCAAGGAAGGCAACGAGATCTACGGAAACCACATCAAGTGCAAGATCGTCAAGAACAAGGTCGCTCCGCCTTTCAAGACCGCGGAGTTCGATATCCTTTACGGCAAGGGAATCGCGCGCTCGGGCGAGATCGTCGAGATCGGTATCCAGCTCGGCATCATCCAGAAGAGCGGCTCGTGGTTCTCCTACGGCGACCAGCGCATAGCGCAGGGCAAGGAGAACACGAGAAAGTACCTCGAGGCGAACCCCGCGCTTATGGAGGAGATAGCGGACAAGATCAAGTCGAAGCGCGACGACGTCGAGCAGATGCTCGCGAAGGACTACGGCGAGGATGTCGAGGAGGACGCTGAGGACAGCGTCGATCCGGACGACGAGGAGCTCGATATCAGGATCCTCGACACTGACGATTCGACTGAGGAATAAGTCTGAAAATAAATTTTCAGACTAAATAGTTTGTACGAAAGGCATGGTCATAATGGGCGGTCTGCTCATTTATATCGCCGCGCTGACGCCGAAGCGCATGGGCGAGGAAGCGGAGCTTGAGATAAATATCGAGAGGGAGATCCCATCCGGGGACGACCCGTCGGTCATGACACTCCGCCGCGAGACAAGGCGGCTCACCGTGTCGGCGAAGATGCTGTTTGAGATCGGAAATATCGGCGTGAATGTGCTCCCGTACAAGCTGACGCGTGAGCAGTTCGATATTCTCGAGTATGACGAGAAGCTGTGGGAGGCGGTCAAGAAGGGCTATGACCTTCTGTCCTACGGCGACAATACCGAGAGACGGCTCGTCGGAAAGCTCCGCGAGCGCGGGTTCGATCAGTATGTAGCCGAGGACGCCGCCGCTTATATAGTAAAAGAGGGCGGCATCGACGAGGCGGATCAGCTTGAACGGTTTGTCACGTCGCTCGCTGAAAAGAAGCATTACGGTCCGTCGAGGATACGTCAGGAAGTCATGCGTCACGGCTTTTCAAGAGACGTTGTCTCGGAGAGACTGTCTGAGCTGCTTGACGGGATTGATTTCTACGAGCAGCTGATGTACGTGCTGCGCCGCAAGTGCGACATATCAATGCTTGACGACATGAAATACAGACAGAAGCTCTACGCCGCGATGATGCGTCAGGGGTATGGCTTTTCGGACACGAAGGACGCCATTGCTGACCTTATAGAAGAAAACAACGAAAACGAATAATTATTTTTTAAGGAAGATTTTACAGTAATGAAGGATAAGATAAAGGTCTTCTTCGTCTCGCTCGGATGCCCGAAGAACCAGCTCGACACGGAGGTCATGCTCCGCGAGCTGTATGATGAGGGAATTGAGATAGTGAGCGAGGATTTTGAGGCGGACGTCGTCGTCGTCAACACCTGCGCGTTCATTGAGAGCGCGAAGCAGGAGTCGATCGACAACATAATCGACATAGGCTGGCTCAAGAAGAACCGGTCGCTCAAGGGCATTGTCGTGACCGGATGTCTCGCGGAGCGCTACCGCGACACCATATTCGACGAGCTCCCGGAGGTTGACGCCGTTCTCGGAGTCGGAAGCATACACAACATAGTCAAGGCGGTCAAGGAAGCCGCGAAGGGCAAGCGCTATTCCTCGTATGAGGACAAGGAGACGGTGAGGCTCGGCGGTGAGCGTATCATCACGACGCCGGAATATTACGCGTACTTAAAGGTCGCGGAGGGCTGCGACAATCGCTGCACCTATTGCGCGATACCGTCGATACGCGGGCATTTCCGAAGCCGCCCGATGGATGAGCTTGTCGAGGAGGCGAAAAATCTCGAGAAACTCGGCGTGAAGGAGTTGTGCGTCATAGCGCAGGACACCACCCGTTACGGCTCGGATCTTTACGGTGAGTACAAGCTGCCGGAGCTGCTCGACCGTATCACGAAGGAGACCTCAATCCCGTGGATACGCATAATGTACTGCTATCCGGACAAGATCACGGACGAGCTCATCGCGACGATCCGGGATAATCCGCGCGTGCTCAAGTATATCGACCTTCCGATACAGCATATATCGGACGATATCCTCAGGCGTATGAACCGGCGCGGAGACGGCAGACTGGTGCGCGAGGTCGTGAAGAAGCTCCGCGACAGCATTCCTGGTGTGATAATCAGAACTACCGTCATAGTCGGCTTCCCGGGCGAGACCGAGGAGGAGTTCAACGAGCTCTGTGAGTATGTGAAGGAAGCGAAGTTCGACAGGCTCGGCGCGTTCACCTATTCCCGCGAGGAGGGGACTCCGGCGTATGATTTCCCGGATCAGATCGACGAGCAGGTAAAGCAGGACCGCTGCGACATAATCATGGACGAGCAGAACCGTATCAGCGCGGAGCTCAACGAGAAGCGCATAGGTTCGGTGATGGATGTCCTCTGCGAGGGATATGATCCTGTGTCCGAGGCGTATTTCGGACGCAGTGAGAATGACGCGCCGGAGATAGACGGAAAGGTCTATTTCAAGGCGCCGAAAAACAGCGTTCGGGACGGCGAGATGGTAAGAGTGAAGATCACCGAGGCGGTCGACTATGACCTCGTCGGCGACAAGATATAAAGGAGGAAACGACAGTGAATCTTCCGAATAAGCTCTCGCTCGCGAGAGTAATCATGGTCCCGGTCTTCATGATCGTGATAGCGCTCCCGGAGAGCGTCATGCCGGACGTCTGGTCGCGGATTATCGGAACGGCGATATTCATCCTGACGGCGCTCACAGATATGCTCGACGGAATGATCGCGAGAAAGTGCAATATGATCACCGACTTCGGTAAGTTCATCGACCCGCTGGCGGACAAGTTCATGATCTTCGGCGCTATGCTCGTGATACTCTATAAGTATGAGTACATCCGCCCGGTGTTTCTCTGGGTCGCGCTGATCGTCATCTTCCGTGAGCTCGCGGTAACGTCTATGAGAATGATCGTCGCGAGCAATGCGCACGTGGTCGTCGCCGCGGCGTGGCTCGGCAAGGTCAAGACCGTCACACAGATGCTTTGTGTCATAACGATACTTCTCGAGCCCGTTATCGTTCCGGAGACCGCCGCTATCGCGGATATGCACATCTTCAGCTATGTAACAATGGCTCTGATGACCGTGATGACCGTCTGGTCCGGGGCAAGCTATCTTAAATCATATTGGAAATATCTTGATCCGACGAAATAAAAAACGCAGAAATGATTCCCGTGAAGAGAAATAACTCTCTTCGCGGGATTTTTTTAAGTAACGAAACACTTTCGTAACTTTGCGAAAATGTTTCGCTTGAAAACTATTGAAATGATCTTTTGTGTATGCTATAATACAGATAGTAAACCAGTTCAGGAGGACAAATATGGATATTAATTACAGGAAAAACGGAGCCGCGGAGATAAACGGGATGATAAGAGCCGCGGTTGATGACGGAAGCCGTACAACTGTTGTCAAAGGAAACTATGAAATAGAGGAAACTGTAGTAATTCCCTCTGATTTCACGCTGATACTTGACGGATGCAGGCTCAGGATGGCGGACGGGACATTATGCAATATGTTCACGAACGCGGCGAGACTTTCGACGAAGGCTCATATCCCGGAGGGCGCGGACCACAACATCGTGATCGAAGGACGCGGTAACGTCTCTCTCGATGGCGGCAATTTCAACGGGCTCGCGGAGCGCAATCATTCGAAGGACGGCAGACCGCACATCAGTGTCAACAACATGATACTCTTCGCGAACGTCGACGGGTTCAGGATAACCGGGCTTCATATCGAGAATCAGCGCTGGTGGGCGATGAATTTCGTGTTCTGCCGTCACGGGTTGATACGGGAAATCGATTTCCGATCGGATTACAGGATGATTGACGACGACGGCAATTTCGTTTACGGACTCAGCTGGGATAAGCACCACGGGCATGAGGGTGTGTATATCAAGAATTCCGACGGCATCGACCTGCGCACCGGATGCCACGATATCGTGATCGAGAACATAACCGGATTCACCGAGGACGACACGATAGCGCTCACTGCGTTGAACGGAACGACCGAAAAGCTGAACCATGTCGAAGGTCTGCCGACCGGGATACATAACGTTATCATCAGAGACGTCAACGCTGCTTCCTTCTGCGCGATAGTCAGACTGCTGAATCAGGGCGGACCTAAGCTCTACAACATACTGATAGACGGTGTCGTAGACGCCTCCGCCGATGTCGACTATCTCGACCGCGGGGAGACCGGAATCAGGATAGGCGACGCGTATGAGGGCTACGGCGGAAGACAGCCCACCTTCGACGAGACCTTCAACATAACCGTGAGAAATGTCTATTCCCGCGCGAAGGCGGCGATCAGGCTTTCAGGCTGCGTAAGAAAGCTGAAGCTCGACAATATTTCGACGTTTGATGATGGCGGCGGAATGATACTCGACGGCAGAGCGCAGATTGCGGAGTGATTGAAAATGAACATCGATATAACAGACCGCGGAGCCGTTCCCGGCGGGAAAGTGCTCTGTACGGCGGAAATACAGCGCGCGATAGATGACTGCAACGCGTCAGGCGGCGGGCGGGTCACTGTGCCGCCCGGCGTTTTCCTCACCGGAACGATATGGCTGAGGGACAATGTCGAGTTACATCTTGAGCACGGTTCGGTCCTGAAGGCGAGCGCGGACATGAACGATTACAACGCGCTCGATGCCTATCCGCAGAACTACGGCTGCGACGCCGAAATGTGGGTCGGAAAGCATCTTATCATCGTGCACGAGACGACCGGAACGGCGATTACCGGAACCGGAACGATTGATGGGAGCGGAGATGCCTTTTACGGCGAGCCTGACATACGTCCGAGATATTACTGGAAGGATGGTCTTGCGCTTGCGAAAGACCCGAAGGTTATGCGTCCGGGACAGCTCGTATGCTTTATCGAGTGCGACGATGTGACGGTTCGCGACGTGAAGCTTACAAATATGCCTTGCTGGGGACTGTTCCTGCTCGGTTGTGAGAACGTTACTATACAGGGGCTCCGGGTATTCAATGACAAGACACACGCGAACACTGACGGCATAGATATCGACACCTGCCGTCACGTGACGGTTTCAGACTGCGTCATCGACACCGGAGACGACGCTATAGCAATCCGCGGCTGCGCGCACCGCGTGATAAAGAAGAAAATTACTGCCTGCGAGTATGTGACGATAACGAACTGCACTCTCGCGTCGTCGGCGTGTCTGTTCCGTGTCGGGGTCGGTCAGGGGACTATACGTCATGTCCGCGCGTCGAACCTCACTCTCGAGAGGGGCGAGGCGGGAATGTGTTTCCAGACAGATTTCGACGGACACGGGCGCGTGAATATCGAGGACGTGAATTTTTCTGGTGTTTCCGCGTATGGGGTCAGCTATCCGGTCATAATTTGGGAGGGAAACGGCGCGAACGTCCGCGATATCACGATAGAAAACTACCGTGCTTGGTGTATGGGCAGTCTGCGGATGAACGCCGCTCATAGGGACACGGTCAGCGGGATAACGCTGAGAAACTGCGATTTCAGGATCATCGACAGTCCTTTTGAAATGACTGAAAACGTGAAGAATATGCGCGGAAGGTATCTCTGCGAGGCAAGCAATATAAATGAACTGATCTTTGAGAATCTGAGAATCCTCTGTGACGAGGAGAGAGCGAAGCTCTGGGACGGAGGGGCACGGATTATGAATTGTACGGGAAAATATGGATTTGAGGGAGAGACGATATGAAGAGGTTTATTTCGATACTGATTTTGGCGGCGCTTCTTGTCGGCTGCGGCGAGACAGCCGTCACACCCGAAACGAAGGATACGACCGACAGCACCGAGTCGGTCGGCGAAGATAGTACGGTTGATATGTCAAAGGTCTGCGAGCTTCCGGACACCGACTGGGAGGGACGCGAGTTCCGCGTGCTTGGGCGCGAGGATCCGACGTACACACAATTCAACAACTTTGAGATTTATGCCGAGAGCGAGAACGGCGATATCGTGAACGACGCAGTCTTCCGCCGCAACACGAAAATCGAGGACAAATACAATGTCAAGATCACCCAGACGCTCGTGAACGAGCCTCAGACTGAGCTTCAGAAGGCGGTTCTCGCTCAGGAGGACCTGTATGATCTCGCGTTCAATGAGGTAAGGAGTATTGGAACACCGACCGTCAACGGGTATTTCTATAACCTGAACGACATAAAGTACATCGATTTCGACAAGACGTACTGGAATCCGGACGTAAACGAGGCGCTCTCTGTCGGGAAGAGCCTGTATTTCACGTCGAGCGACTTCTCCCTGCGCGACAAGAACCGCGTGTATATAATGATATATAATCGTGATATGGTTGAGGCTTACGGTCTTGACGACGTCATAGGCAAGGTTCGTGAGGGTAAGTGGACCTACGATACCATGAGTCAGTACACAAAGACGGTCTATGTTGACCTCAACAGCGACGGACAGATGTCGATTGAGGACAACTGGGGAATAGGTTTCGATTCCCCGCACGGGTGCGAGGCGCTTCTGTTCGGTTTCGGCGGAAGGATGGTGGAGAATATCGATGGAAAGCCGAAAATCGTTATGGACAGCGAGCGGAACGTGAATGCTCTCGACAGGGCGCTTGACCTTGTCGCGGACGGTTTCTATTGTCAGGATCTGAAGAGCAAGGTTGATTATGACTTCAACTCTGTCGCGAGCAATCTTTTTGCAAGCAAACAGGTGCTGTTCACGACGTCGTTCCCGCACTCTCTGAAATCGCGTTCGGAAAAGTGTGATTTCAACTACGGTGTTTGCCCGTTCCCGAAATATGACGAGAATCAGAGCAAGTATCTAAGCATGGCGGATGTCTACGGAATGCTGTTCAGCGTGCCGGTGACTACGCCTGAGCCGGATTTCTCGGGATTCATGCTCGAGGCGCTCTCGAGCGCGTCTGAGGAAGTGCTTTACAACTACTATGAGGTGACCTGCAAAGTGAAGCACACGTATGACGAGGACAGCGCGGAGATGCTCGATCTGATATTTGACGGAATCGTCTACGATCTCGGAATGGTATACAGCAGTCTCGGCATAAGCGAAACGCTCTGGAGCATGTGTGACAGAAAGAAGAACGAGCTTGTGACGAAGTATGCAAAGATAGAGAGCAAGGCAAACCAGAAGATTGGCGAGATAATCGAGTCCTGCGGCTGATAATAAGAAAGTTCCCGGTCTTCGGATCGGGAACTTATTTTGCTTGACAAATCCGCTGTTTTCTGATATAATCAGTATCGGAGGATGATTTTATGGTAGTGAACAACAAAGAAAAATTATTCCATATCGGAATATCACCGTCTGACGGCGCGCCGCTCGCGCTCATCTGCGGGGATCCGGGGAGGGTCAGGCATATTGCCGCGTTGTGCGAGGAGCTGTCGCCGCTCGCGTCGAACCGCGAGTATACGTCTTATTCGGCAAAGATTGACGGGAAAAGGATAATCATCATGTCTCACGGCATCGGCGGACCGTCGACCGCGATCTGCGTCGAGGAGCTTTACATGGCGGGCGTCCGGACGATAATACGTATCGGCACCTGCGGCGGGATGAATAAGAATGTCCGCGCGGAGGACATCGTGATAGCGTCGTCCGCGATCCGTGCCGAGGGTACATCGAGGGAATATCTGCCGGTGGAGTTTCCCGCCGCGGCGGATTTTGAGGTTACAGACGCGCTCAGGAGAGCCGCCGGAGCGCTCGGTCTCGTTTCGCATACCGGCATCGTCCACTGCAAGGACTCGTTTTACGGTCAGCATTCGCCGGAGCGTATGCCGATAGCAGATGAGCTGAAAAATAAGTGGAGGGCGTATATCGCGGGAGGAGCTCTCGCGTCGGAGATGGAGACGGCGGCGCTGTTCTGTGTGTCGTCCTGCCTCGGCATACGCGCCGGAGCGGTGCTCAGGTCGCTCTGGAATCAGGAGATTGCCGCCGCCGGGCTGCCGATGGACGGGAGCAACCCGAAGGATGAGCTTTCCGCCGCGAAGGTCGCCGTCATGGCGGCGAGGGCGCTTGTCTGAGCCTATTTCATGCGGTAGAGTGTTCTCCCGTCGAGGTGTATTACCCGATCATTGAGTATCTCGAGTTTACCATCTTTGCCGTCGACCATGAGGATGCCGTCTGAGTACTCGTATTTTCTGACTGTGTTCCCGACAATTAGCTTTCCGGACGACGTAAACTCATACCTGACGCCGAAACCGTCCCAGACTCCGACAAGCGAGAAGTCATTCTCGGTTGTGGCATCAGTGACAGCGCACTCGGTGGCGTCATAGTCGGAAATCCCGCCCGACGGCTCGTTCTCCGGCGACGGTTCTGACGGCGCGATACTGCCGAGAAACAGCGTGCAGACGAGGAACGCTATTGTTGATATCGATTTTATTATTTCTTCGAACATTTTTGACCTCGGAATAAAAAACTACAGGACTGTGGAAGTCCTGTAGTTATTGTTTTTCGGTTTTGGGGAGTTATGAATGGGAATCACGGCGCGGGAGGTTTAATTTTCTATTGATTTTTCGATCTTATCGATGATCTTGTTTTTTGCTTTTTCGAGAGAGGAGGCAGTGTCCGGCTTGCCTTTGAGAATGGCTCCGCCGATAGAGTTCAGAAAATCAAATGACCAGCCGTAAACTCTTCCGAGGTCAGCGGCGCGGGCACTGGAAACGATCTCAAGCATATCCACAGAGTCGTTGTCGCGAAGTCCCTTATAGCAGAGAGAAATGTAATATACCGGCATAACATCCCTGTAGGAATAGTATGAGAGAGCATCGTAAGCGGCACCGGTTTTTTCGGCATTCTGACTCGTTGAGGGAATCGAGAACATTATCGCTGAACCCATCATGGATTTGTAATTATCCGAAGTGTCAAATTTCGGAGTCGGGAGAATGCCATACTCATCATTCATTTCACGGAAGATATGAGCGTTTCCGATTGACATGACACAGAAAGCCGCGCGCCCGGTCATAAAGAATTTGGCATAGTTGGTTCCTTTTCCGGCAGTGTGACCGTCTCCACTGAACACCGTCGCGAGCTTGTCTATCGCGTCATAGAATTTCTCGTCCGCTCCGGCGAAATATGGCATATCGTTGTTGTCGAGTTTGACGAGACTGCCGGCAGTTGTTGACAGAACGCCGATCCATCCATCGAAGGTGGAGCATCCGAATGTCGAGTTCATTCCGTCATCGTCGGAGTATTTCTCGTCTCCGTTCAGGTTCATGCACTGGACCATGATTTTCAGCATCTCGTCATATGTCCATTTACCGTCCCTGACAAGGTCATATGGCGCTGTTATCCCGTTGCGCTCGAGAAGCGCTTTGTTGAAATAACAGGCGACGGTCATGTCAAAGCTCATCAGGTGAGCCGGGCTGCTCGCGCTGTATAGCGATTTGTTCATTACCAGATTTTCATTGAAATTGGTGTCCCACCACGGGTTGCCGATATCTATCGAGCTGACATCAAGTAAGTTCATCAGATATCCGTTCGCGATGTTCGATGAGAGATTATCCGTCATCAGGAATACAGCGTCGTAGGCGTCCTCACCCGCGGCGGCTACTTTCCGGAAATCCACCTGTGTGTCGTCGCTCGGAGATTCAGTGATTTCAAGAGTGAAATTGAGATCCTTTTCAGCCAGACGGTTCCGGTTGTATATGGCGTCGTTCACGCTGTCGCCTGTTATCTCTTCGTAATCGAGAACCGACATTGTGTTCCACAGACGCCCCCGTGTGTTTAATACGCGGAGAGTAAAACCGCCGAGGTCAACTCCTGCGAAAGGGTCGGCGGCGCTAGTTTCATCAGAGACCGTATCGGTCGTCTGATCCGCCGTCTGTTCATCCGTTGTGTTGTCGCCGCACGAGAAAAGTGTGCTGACAGCCAGAACAGACGCGAGTATAAGACTGATTTTTCTTTTCATGATAGCCTCCGGTAATAAAAGTAGATTTTTATTGACAATCTGAATTCATATATAAATAATACCACATTCACAAGGCAAAAACAAGCCAAATATACTGTGAAAATCAGCCAAATTAATGAAAACACAAAATTATGTTGAAATATTTCCGGAACTATGCTATAATTTATCTGAGGTGAACAGTGTGAAAGCGTATTATGAGAACCCGAGGGAATCACATAATAGGATTGGAATCAGCGCAAGCTACGATTTTCCAGATCATTTTCATACCGCCGTTGAGTTCATTTATATTATTTCCGGGCGCGAGGAAGTGATGGTCAACGGAAGGAGTATGGTTCTTGAGAGTGGAGGTGCGTCTATAGCATTTCCATACCAGGCTCATGGATATAGAAAGATTGCAGAATGTGAGAAGTTCTATTTTATAGTTCCGGCGTATATACTGGAGTTTACCAGCAAAAACCTTTCTCGAGCAGTTCCTGAAACTCCTTTTTTTCAATATACAGGTGACGATCGGTTGTTCTTTGAGGCACTAATGTCGTCGCTGATAAATGATGTACGAAGCGGTCGATGTCTGTCAGACAACGATCCGGCTGTATGCATGGACGAGATGATAAGAAGCGCTATAAATGCTGATTTGCGTGACTATTATACCGAGATCATCCGCGCCATGATATTGTTCCACATGGAGCATACCGGATACGGTGAGAACGCCGAACAATCTTCCGGAGATCAGTTGTTTCAACGGATAATGTTGTATCTTGACGCGCATTATGACGACTGCGACTTTTCAACAGAAAAAGCCGCGCGTGAGATAGGCATTTCAACACAGTATCTGTCACTGCTGATCAGACGCAATACCGGCTTCACATTGACCGAGCATCAGAGAAATTTGCGGGTTGCCAAGGCGCTGCGGCTTCTCTGCCGGGCAGATATGACCGTGTCACAGATAGCACTTGAGAGCGGGTTTTCATCGATCCGCACATTCAACCGTGTATTCGCTGAATCGGTTGGAGTGACTCCGAGGGAATACAAAAAAGATATAGGAAAACACATACAGTGAAAATAAAACCTGTGGACTACGATGAAGCGTGTCACGGGTAATAACTGTTAATTCAGTTATTACCCAGTGAGTGGACAATGTATAAATTGACGTTCTTTTCAAGACGATAGATTGCAATTGTGAATTACGACAATATATCAAAATTTACATTGACAATGCGGAAAATGTGTGATATACTATCAGTGAAATGAGTTGCCTGGATTATATGTTGCTAATCAATTAGCATAATGCCAGCTATTGTCAAGGTGTTAGCGTAAATCCGACGATATCTACTACTCTGATATAGACGTTGGCGTTTATTACGCTTATAGCGAATGGCATATTTGACAGACATCTTGAATTCTCAAACCGCTTCGCCATGAATCTGATTTCACTGAAACTCAGTCGTATTGCCGTACCGCTTCTTGTTTTCGCGCTTGCGGAGATTATGCGACGGTCTGAAAAGAAGATTAGGATTGTGATTGCCGCGTACTTATCCGGAATTGTTTATGGTGTCGCGTATGTTTTGTATTGTGCTGTGAGCAAAGTGGAAATACTGTTCTGGGAAGACAATATTTTCGGAATATTTTTCTGGATGTCGGTGTTTATTTATATCATCTCGCGAGTATCCTGCGCGATGAAAGCAAAGGATAAGAAAAGTGTGCTGACATATATGCTTGTCCTCATCACCGCGCTGATCATTTCGGTTGCCACCGCTGTTTTTTATATTGAACCGGATATCATTGCCATCCCTGATAGTATTTCTATGGATATTATAAAGAACGCGGCGCGTGTGCTGTTGATGTCACCGCTTGTTATACGCAGAGGCGTTGGTATGGTTATAATGGGTGTACTGTTTTATTTGGTCAGGGACAGAAGATACCAATGTCTCATATATCTTGCTTTCTGCGTGTTTTCGCTTGTTGGCGCTTTGTACGGTGTCAATGGGTACTGGCACGATTCATATCAGTATTACATGATTCTCGCGCTCCCACTCATCTTTTTTTACAGAAAAGAACGCGCCTGAAAACAAAACAGAATAAAAGCTCCGGCAGACCTCGTATGAAGTCTGCCGGAGTTCTTCTGTTCAGTTAAACCGTAACCCTGAGAAATTACTTCTCTTCGTCCGGTGCGTAAAGCGTAACGAGCTTCTTGAGTCTCTCGTACTTAGCCTTAGCGTTCTTCTCGGCCTTGCCGAAGAGCATATCCGCGCGCTCCGGGAACGCGAGTGCGAGGCGGCTGTAACGGGTCTCGGACTTGATGAAGTCGACATAGCTTGCGGTCGGCTCCTTGGAGTCGAGAGTGAAGGGGTTCTTGCCTTCAACCTTGAGAGACGGGTTGAAGCGGAACATCTGCCAGTAACCGGCGTCAACGGCGCGCTTCATCTCGAGCTGGCAGTTGGTCATGCCGCCCTTGACACCGTGCATTTCGCAGGGTGCGTAGCCGATGACGATGGACGGTCCCGGATAAGCCTCAGCCTCAGCGAGAGCCTTCAGCGTCTGGTTCATGTCGGCGCCCATAGCGATCTGTGCGACATAGACGTAGCCGTAGGACATCGCGATCTCAGCGAGATTCTTCTTGCCTATTGCCTTGCCCGCTGCGGCGAACTGCGCGACCTGACCGATGTTGGAGGCCTTGGATGCCTGTCCGCCGGTGTTGGAGTAGACCTCGGTATCGAAGACCA
>ENA-ORIC01000419-ORIC01000419.1-human-gut-metagenome-genome-assembly--contig:-NODE-419-length-55400-cov-4.757623_pt1 | contig 55400 bp, 80 predicted proteins | sample MGYA00243023_ERZ508732 | MGnify/ENA primary metagenome ERZ508732 (study PRJEB26277, sample SAMN04329767) | human gut metagenome | biome: human-associated habitat | host: Homo sapiens | place: USA... | reverse complement strand
GCCGTAGCCGGTAACGGCCTGTTTCACCTGCATGGGGGTGTACTCGTAGATGGGGATGCCCGCCTGCGCCGCCGCCAGCAGGATGACCCCGCGGGCCTCGGCCACGCCGATGACGGTGGTCTGGTTGTGCTGGTAGAACAGCTTTTCGATGGCAAGCACCTCGGGCTTTGTGCGTTCGATGACCTCCTTGATGCCGGTATACACCTCGTCCAGCCGCCGCTCAAACGGCACACCCGCGTCCGTGCACACCGCGCCGAAATCCACCGGCGCAAAGCGGTTGCCCGCATACTCCACCACGCCCCAGCCCACGATGGCGTAACCGGGGTCGATGCCCAAAACTCTCATGCTGTGTTCCCTTTCCGACACTACTCCTATTATAGTTTTCTATTATAGCACAACGTCTGGTTGGGGGCAACAAGAAAGCTGTTGCCTGCCGCCCCAAAACCCGCGCTGCACCGCACAGAAGCCGAGTTTCGGGGTGCTTTTTCAAAAAAGTTTTACAATTTTTGAAAAAAGCCTTGCTTTTTGGCATCGGATATGGTATTATAATCTAGCTGATTTCGGCAAAACAGAATATGGACGGTTAGCTCAGCTGGTAGAGCATCTGCTTGACGTGCAGGAGGTCACAGGTTCGAGTCCTGTACCGTCCACCATAACACGCACATACGAACTCAATGTGCGGCTCATCAAGATGTGTTTCGTGATGACAGTAGAAAGGCCCGTAGGTTAAACGCCTACGGGCCTTTTGCTATGCTTATTTCCCGGCTTTGCGCAATCCGTCTGCCCTGTAATATACCGTCTGCCGAATAAACTCAGCATCGGCGGCAATGGAACGCACAGACGTATTAGTGGACTGAATTTGAAATGCACCCAGTATAAATCTTTGCAGGGCTTCTATACTGTACTTCTGCACATTTACCCCGAAAAAGTCTACCAGTATATCAATAACCGTTTCTTCGTGCTGAGCAAACTGGCATGGATAAACTTTATGCTCTGGAATGAAGTATACCCAAAAAGCAGATCGCAATTTGTCATGCCCCGCCTTTATATCAAGGCAAAGGGCATCCGTTTTCAGGAATTGAATTGCTTTATCCGTCAGTTGGTTCAGCTCTCTTTCCCCGATAGTACATCCATCCGGGAATAGTTCTTCCATGAACCGCTGAAAATGTTGATTCCCAGCCTCCCCATCAAACACATCATGCCAAGTGGAACCGTAATCATCCAGCAGTTCTTCTTTCCTCTCAAAGAGAATCGTACAGGCCAGCTTGACAAAGTTTGCCGGGGATTCAACCTTAAAATGTAGCTTTTCCACGCGCGCACCTCCTATCACACGTCTCTGCCGATTGAATGGTATGCGAACCAGTGACCGCGCCGCCGGGTCAGCTTGAACCAGTTTGTGAACCGCTGACCCGTGCAATCGTACTGGCTGGGCACAGCGGTCATATACCGATTCCACATGAACCATTCCTGCACTTCGTCCTCGGTGTAGCTGTCCAGCTCATCCGGTAACTGCTCCAGCTGGATGCACGATCCATCGTAGTAGTCCTTAACGATCCACTCCCGGCACGGCGGCTGTTCGCGCATGAACTTCCGCATCGCCCGCTTCAAGCGGATCAGGGCATCCGCCTTGCCGGAGTAGTCCGGGATGCTGGGCGAGTTGTAAAAGGTGCGGATCATCAGCCATCCCATCATCAGATCGCTTTCACTCTCAACGATTGCCATAGTCTTGCCCTCCTATCAAAGATGAGTTGCCAGCCCGGTAACACGGGTGAAGTTCTCCTGCAACGTGTCGCAGAACACGCCATTGACCACCTCGACATCGGTATTCTTGTCATCAATCCAGCGGCCCATGCGGGTGATCCGGCCATTGGTGTGCTTGAAGAACCGCATCGTGTAATCATCCATCGGGGTGAGGGTGATATACAAACGGTTCGCGCCGCTGGCGTTACGCGGCAGGGTCATGCGGAGCGTGTTACCGTCCGAAACAAAGTTCTTGGCCCCGGTCATCATAACGAATCCCGGCCCGCCCAACTGATCGAGAATAATAGTTGCGATGCTCATAGTCTTGCCCTCCCTGTTAGATGTCCTCAACCTGTACGCTCTTGATGCTGCCCTCGATAAACCCACGCCCACGCAGATGCTCACAGCTCCAGCAGAATCCGATTGCCCGCTCACGCACGATGTAAGCGGCAGCGGCTTTACGGTTCTCGTTGAATGCAGCGCGGATTTCCTCTGCCCGATCATCGTCCAGCAGGATGGACGTGCAAGCCTCGCCGATCTCGCCGTTGATACCGTGCTTCATGTCCTTGGAATCATAGGTGAATGTAACTCTTTTCATGGTGATCTCCTCCATCAATCAGTGTGTCTTAATCAGGATGCCGCTGTTCAGCGAGAACCATTCCTCGCCGTTCTTCTCCACGGTTTTGCAGCCCTGCGCTTTGAGCAACTGCTGCATCTTCTGGAGCTGCCTGTCAGATAAGTTCACCCAGAAGAAACCTGCATAGTTAAACCAATCGTTGCTCTCAAGATTGACCTGCTGCGCGGTCTTGTAAATGCGATTGAATGTACTGGTCTGCATACCTTAGCCCTCCTGATCTGCATTGAATACGATGCCCAGTTCATCTTCCAGACATTCCTTGGTGTAATCACCATCAGAGAAGATGAACCGCCAGCCGGGAACGCCTGTATAACGCTCGTAGAAGTCCACGCGGTACAGGCCATTGGGAAGTTCGCAAACCTCCTGCATCGTGCCGTTTTCCTCGTCTACGATCTCCATAATCTTGCTGTTCATCTGTGTCATGGTAGTTACCCTTTCTGCGGTATTGGCTCCCGCGACACCCCACGGGGGAGTGTTTCGACCTGTGCCAAAGGTCATCGTCAGGCGGGTTATACGGAGTAGTGACCATCTGCATCTACGCAAACAATCTGTACTTCTTCTTTTCCTCTTTCGCCTTTCTTAGCCCGATAATTGTGAACCGTTCCATTATCGTCAATAAAGCGGAAATAATCGTATCTCAGTTCGTGATGCACCAGATACCCCATCTTCTGGTATTCCTGAAAGTTGCGGATATTCAGCTTAGCTTTCTTCATCATAGCAATTACCCTTTCTATAAGTGGATCAATAGTTGTCGGTGAACATTCCCCGGCTAAACCAGTAACCAGTAGCCATAACAATTTTCATGCGGCCATTGCGAGAACGATCAATAACGAGATGGTTTACACCCAGCATATTTACGTTTTTGAAGTTGATCGCTTTTTCATAGTCAACGTAGGCATTGCAATCTTTCGGATCAATGTAGATGCCCCCTTTGTTTCCGATTATGCTAAACGTAGACGGTCTGCCCAACGTGCAAATCTTTTGCGGTCATTCCACGCCTTCCAGAATCCAGACACGGTGCATCCCGTAGCCCTGCCACGCCTTAGCGTCACCGTGGTTCCCAGCTACTAGCACATCCAGCTGATTCTTGCCCACGCCGCCGCCTGTATCCGTCACCCGGCGGATGCCCAGCCCCTCGATGTACAGCCATGTGCCAATGGGGAAGGTAGACAGGTCAGCAGCAACCGTGTAGCCGGGTATCGGGGCCTCCCCGCTGTATGTGATGTTGGTGGTCTGGCACACGTCACAATTCAGATCATAGGACGTGCAAAGGAAGTCACCCGCATAGGATGCCGTCAGCCCGTCAGAGAGGGCCTCGTGCGCGGCTTTCAGCTTGTCATAGGCCCAACTTCATGGCTGAGTAGTTGTACTCCATATCCGCTGCTCTATTAGCCTCATTTGCGGCCCGACTTGCATAGATGTCACGCTCTGCGGTCAGCTCAGCAATGCGGGCATCTGCCATTCGCGCGGCGATGCCGAACAGGATCAGGGCAGACCCCAGCAGCCCGGCGGAGATTCCGATAACGGTTTTAGTGTTCATGGTGGTTCCTCCTAGCGGTAAATTCTGCGGCCATCCGCTCGCCCTCTTGCTCTGCCTGCTTGAACTCTGAACACAGAGCAAACACGAAAAGCACCAGCAGCACGATGAACAGGAAGATTGCAAGCCCTACCATGTTAATCACCATCCTTATCTGGCTGGGTAATTGTAAAGTTGACTGTCAACGTGCGCCCGTCTGCGAACTCGTAGGACGCGCTGGCAGCGGTTTTATCGTGCCCATCCATTGTCTGCTTGAAATACTGCATAACTGCATGGATCGCTTCTTCGGTGACATCCGACTTCTTGCGCCACATAATCAGGCCGTCTTTTTTAGGCTTCATCAGAGTGCCAGCGTAGACACCGAACAGGCCGCATCCGACATGGTATTCAGGTTCTTTCGTCATTGTCAGATTCTCCTTTCACTCGTTCATTCCAGAGCTTTGCAGCGTTGCCCTGCGCGATGTAGATAGTATCATGCCACGGCCTACGGCCCACAGCGCGGCTTCTCGCGCCGCATTTGGCGCATCCGATAAGTAGGTACGGTTCTTCTGTTCGGCCCGGACACGCGCCTGACCGCCGCAGAACGGGCAGGGCAACAGCTTAAAGGTAGCAGCCATCGGTCAGCCCTCCTTATCCCGGAACGCCGGATCACCGGGAATGCGCATTTTATACCACTTTTCCCAGAGGTCATCAAAGCACACAGGCACGGCATCGTGTAGCTTGTCCAGCAGGAGCAGTGCAACCTCCCGCATCTGCGGATGCGCCGCCGGGTCACAGCGGAGATTCAGGAAGTGCCGCCACTCGCGGATATTCGCGGTCATCACCAGTTCGGTTTTCAGACTGTTCGGCAGCACGGCGCGGGCCTCCTGCGGCGTTGCGCCCATCGCCAGCAGCCCCAGATAGTGATTCTCGGCGAGGGTCATAGCAGACCGCCAATCGCGCATCTGATCGGAATGTTCATCCCAGAAGCACGGCTTGATGAATGTCAACTCCCCATCAAACTTGTCCTTGCTGTAATTGCAGTAGCGGGTGGATTCCTGACAGAACGATGCCATCCGATGCCGGACGATCTCATGCGATACACCGCGATCACAGATAAACTTGACCGTGAAAGAGCAATGTTCCAACACCGCCTCATGCCCCCGGCGGATGATGCCCCGGACAAACGCCTCTGCGCTGGTATCGGTGATCTTGTCCTCCGACTTGTAGCAGACACGCCCGCACCGCTCCAGCCGCTGCAAAATCATGGCCCCATTGATAGGCGTGATAAACTCCACGTCTGCGTTAATGATCTTCATGGTCTGCACCCTCCTGTTCTGCGTTGTCCAGCTCCATCACCGTCATAATGGCATAATTGGCAAGGTCAATCAGGGTATCCCGGATGCTCTCATCACTGACCATCTGCGCGTTGGAACGGGAAAGATTCTTGAACCGGGCCAGCTTATCGCCCAGCCGGATACGGGCCATCGCCATACCCTCATCCAAAAAGGACGCATGGAACGCATCGCCATAGTCCGCATTCTTGCGGGCAAACAGCGCATTCAGTTCGTTACACACGGCGGCGTGTTGCCGCACTTTTTCATTCAGACTTGCCATCTTCTTTTTCCTTTCTCTCTGCATAGCTGCAAAAGTCAAGTATGTTAACATACCGATGATTGCAGGGGCTGAACCGATTCTCACACAATATCGTTCCCGGATGACCGTATCGCTTGGTCTGCGCGGATGCCTCTGCGCTATACTTGCACTGGCCGCACCGGGTAACAACGGGCGCATCATAGAACCATTTGACGGTATCCCCAATGATGCTGATAGCCCGGTCATCCCAGTATTCGCTGGCGGCAACCTTGCGCGGGTTTGTGCCCCATGCCTTGATCCAGTCCGGGAGGCTTTGGTTCACCGCGTCAAAGTGTAGCCCCCAACTCTCACACGCCGCAACTGCGGCAGACAGGTAAACGCCCTCCCGACACGTCCAGAGGATCAGCCCCGCACCAGCTTTCTGCTGCTTGAGGGCTTCGTTGATAAGTGCCCATTTCGGTTCTCCGATGTTCGGGTATGCGTTGGTACAAATAGTACCGTCAAAGTCTATTGCGATTGCTCTGCGCATGGCTGTTCTCCTTTCTGGGCTTAGGGGCTATCGCCCAATGGGTAACGCGGGCTTTGATCTCATTGCCCCGGTCATCAATCCAGCCCGTTACAGGGTACTTTCTACGGGCCAGATCACGCACATCCCGGTGATACGATCCCAAACCGATAAAGCTATCCACGCGGCCCTTGAAATAGTCGAACTCCTGAATGGTAAGCAATAGCAGATCGGATGCCTCGCATTTCTGAGACACGTCATACACGGGCGGATAGCCCTCTTTCTTGACAGAATGCCATACCAACAGCGTTTTGATAGCAGTATCTGTCAGTTCAGACTGTAAAGCATCTATCATATAAATGCCATCTCCTTTGCGGGTTCTGGAGCATCCGTCCAATGGCTCACGCGCAAATCGGATGTCATACGTTCCTTCGTTGCGCAGAGCCAGCCCGATACAGAACTGTAATAACCAAAGTCAACAATGGACTCCCAGCTACCGATAACGGATTTATACCGAATCGTGAGCAGCAGCCGATTGGATAGGGTATGTTCACATCTCGGCAGGGGTGGCAATCCATCAGTCAAGACTGATTTCCAGTTGGTGATCGGACACGCTGCCGCGCCGTTCACCATTGACCGTACCCGGAGAATCGCATCGTTGAACCCGTCTGTGTAGGTCTTATCGTGAACGCCGCACTTTTTACGCTCCAGCCGCCGCATAAGATCAGAGCGGCTAATCAGGTCGGTGTTCATCATTACAGCACCCCCGAAACCTTTTTATACTCGATCCGTTTCCCGTTCTTAAATTTGATCTGTACATGGTCGGGGTAGGTATCATACGGGCCGAACTTGTAAGAACCAACGGATTCAGCCAAAACGTGCCTGTTTTCGCATTCGGTAGCCTTGTCCGGGTCAGTATAGTCCGTGTGACAGACCTCGCAAGTATATAGGGTTTTCTGCCTCATCCCTGCACCTCCTGCGCCGCGCCATCCTCGTAGAGAACTTCCATGCCATAGGCGACAGCGGCATCATGCTCCAAACGGCATCCACGAGCCTGATCCCAGCCCTTGCAGAAGTAGACAGCATGGCACTGCGCCATAACTTCCAGAGAGCGGGCAAGATAGCACAGCGGGATGTTCTCAATGCCGCGCTTTTTAAGGGCATCCGGGGTAAACCAATATTCTTCCTTGCCGTCATCCTCAAACAAGCTGTTGACGAACTGATAGCCCATCTGAGCAAGTGTGTTGATGGCCTGATTTCGGACGGCCAGAATCTCCTTGTCCGTTTTACCGTTCATCGGCTGTGAAATCATTGCCTTTTTCTTCATAAGATTGCCTCCGTAATTCCAATAGCGGGCTGCTTGCTCTGCCGTATCGAACAGAACACCGCCCATAATCCCATCTTCGCCACAAGTGCAAAGAACGCACTCGCCCCAGCCTTTATGATGCAGGCCATAGGACAAACCGCTCCACGGATCGCTTTCGTACTCGCATCCGGGAACGCCTTTATAGTTGCCCTCATTGTCATGCACACCAACAAATACGGCGGGCTTATGACAGAACGGACAGTCCTTCAATTCTACGCTCATTCCTGTACCACCTTTCCATTGCCATCCCGGTAAAACGTCTTGATCTGCTGGTTCTTGGAATCTATGATCTTGAACAGGTTTACACCGTCATTGTTTTCGGCGATGTACCGCTGCACATAGGCCGTTGCTTCATCCAAACTGGGCAGACCTGTGACAAAACTAACGCGGCTCTGATACTCGTGCAGAACCGGGTCACAGCGTTCTTTCCACAGCTCTACCGTATACTCACCGGGGATGGTGATACCGGGCAGGAACACAATAAACACGTCCAGCGGGTACTTTTCAAAGGTTTCCAGAATGATCTTATACACCTCATCCCAGTTACCGCCAGCAATGCCGCAGCCGAGAAATCCGGGCATCGCCACAGTGTAGCCGCGTCGCTTTGCAAACATCTTGACCTCGTGCAGACAACGGCGCAGCTTGCGATAATCGGTCAGGCTGTCGAACTTGTCCGGCTCTGCCATCTGGGAGAACAGGTTCGCCACATACGGCTTGCCATGATGGGCCAGAATCTGAACACTGCCCAGCAATCCGCCGCGCATATCGCGGCACAGGGAGCAGTATTCCTTCCTGTCCTGCTGATCCAGCAACTTGTTCCAGATGGACGCGGCCACGCCGCCGCCCATCATGCCGAAAAAGTTAGTCTGGTGACAGATGATGTCTGCCCCGCAGTTGAGCAGATCACCCTTGATGATTTTTACAGCCATAGGTAAAACCCCTTTCAAAATACGCCCGCAAAAGCGGATACCTTTGCGGGCTGTATACTTATTTCAGCCAGTCGTTTTCAAGCGTACAGAAGCCGAACACAGCCGCCACTGTGAGGATGATCCAGACTATCCAGAAGATGACCGCCCAGCCATCTGCGCCGGACATCAGGAGTTCCCGTGTCTGGTCAATGTCAGTGCCATCGTGGAACGCGGCATCCTGAATCGTGTGCCCGGTGAGTGTGGCATACATCGTGCCCGTGTACTCCACAGGCCGGATATAGTATTCAAATCGAACGCTGCTACCCCTGTATTTTGTGGTCAGATACTCGCTACTGGGCATATCTATTTGCCCGTAGTCAAAATCCCTGCCCAGAAAATGCACGGTCTGAGAATGCCATGTGTCGGAACCAGCATAATCCCATGAATAATAGATTTCCGTGGTAGTATAGGTATGGCCCTTGCCATCGGTATGCACTACCGTGCGGGTGTGCATATTGTAGTGCTGTTCCTCGCAGTAAATGTACATATACGGCCCGCCAATCCGATCCTCTGATACCGTATCCACGGCGGACAGTGTACCGTAACAGAATGCCCGTCCAACGTCCGTCCGCAGCCCGTAGGCAAACCGATCCTCAGAAGAAATATCAATCGCGGTGGTATATTCCTGCTTGCGCTCCATTGCCGCCTGCTTGATGCTGCCAGAAATGACCGTGCCCAGAATCAGCATCGCCAGCACGATAACAGCACTTGCCAGAATCTCCCGGAACGTGATCTCGATTCCGTTAATCTCCAAAGAGGTTTCCGACAGACGGAGCATCCTCCGATACGTTGAATGATAAGAGCGCATAGCTTTGTACCTCATACCCGGTCAGGCTCAAAAACGTGCTATTGGGAAAGCGGCGAACGTACTGCCGATAACTCTTGACAGTGCGGTTGTAGTCGGAGCGGTAATTCGCAATCAGGTTTTCGGTGACGGCCAGCTCGTTCATCAGCTCCCGGTAGTTGTCAGCGGATTGCAGTTCCGGGTAAGCCTCTGCCACAGCCGCAATCTGGGTGGTGATCTCAGACACGGCAGCATCGGAACTGCTACCCCGCGCCGCGATAACGGCCATAAGGGTATCGTATTCGTGTTTGTCGTATGCCTTGACCGTTTCAACCAGATTCGGGATGAGGTCTGAGCGGCGTTTCTCCTACACCTGAATATCAGACTGGGCAGCGGCCACCTGTTCCTCGTAGGAAATGGCAGTATTCTTCACGCCCTGTACAATGAACAGACCCGCGCCAAAGGTCAGAACCGCGATCAGGGCCACGGTGACGATCACTTTCCAAAATGTATCTCTCATGTGCTGATCCTCCGCTCAATCGTCCTGTGTAGGCGATTCCACGAATTGCGCCGACAGGCGCAATTTGAGATGCCGGGGATCGAAAATACAAGCTTGGGCCACGCCGCCATAGCCGTTGTTCGCAGTGAAGTCGTTCAGAGAACCGTCAAAGCTGACACCGCGTACAATGTGCGCGACACCAGTGCTAACCGCAGTCCACGGGGTACACGTCCAAATCCAACTGTCATACTTTGGCATCACATCACGGTACTTGCGACATTCGTCACAAGTCAACAGGAAAACCATCTCATCCAGCGTACCATACAGCTTATCGCCGTTATCGGCTACCAGATCGACAGTGTGCGGCAGCAGATTGTCCACGCCGATCTTCTGCTTCAACTCGGACAAATCATTGCGGAGAATAGACCCGCGCCAGTTGTTGCAGCCGTCAAAGCACCTCTGATTAAACGGCACATTGCGCTTCCAGATGTCAGCGGTGATGGCGAGAACGCCGCCCTCCTTGTTCGGGTCGAGGACTACCCACTCCAGCCCCTTAAAGTTGAAGTGGTCGCCCGCGTGAAGATTCTGAATGCTTTCGTAATCCATGGTAAAACCTCCAAATGTTATTATTTCTGCATGAGCTTGTCCAGCAGCTCATGGAGCAGCTTAGAATAGGTAGCGGATTCGGCAGTGATGGCCGCGATTTCCTTTTTCAAGTTTTCCACCTGATCCTGCGCGTCTTTCAGAAAGTCCTTAGCCAGATCACGGTCAGCGGACAGAACTTCCAGCTTTTCTGCATAATCATCGCTTTCCTGCTTGTACTGTTCTGCCTGCGCCTTGGTTTCGCCCAATTCCTTCTCCAGAGCGTTAATGCGGGTCTTGTCGTTGTTTTCCACCTTGTCCACGGGCTTTTCCACGACAGGAGCATCCGGGATAGCGGGAATGTCTGCCGCAGCCGTACCCAGATTGTAGATGGACACCATAGCGCGGCGAACCTTAATCATATCTTCCGGCGGCAGCGTACCAATCAGGCCCATCAGGTTTTCGTTCTGGGCAAAGCCCATCTTGGACGGGTCAATGTACATCATGCGATTGTTCACCCGGATGTTTTGGCTGTTGATGAGCCGGGGCTGATCGTAGACGCGGGTAGTGCTGACGGTATCATCCTGAGATGCAGCCAGCACCAGCACGGTGAAAGTGTTGCCGTTGGTCGAGGTGGTTTCGTACACCTGACCGGGGAGAGGATTCTTTACAGATGAAATAAGCATGGTAGACTTCCTTTCTATATTTTGAATGGCCTTGTAAGCCGTCCAATCGGTGTAATACTCGCTGTTCTTGTACGGCGGCATCATTCCAGAAACACCTTATTCAGCCAGCGGTTGACATCATTCAGCAGCCGATCCAGCGGATAGATGCGCTGAAACGGACTATAATAGTACAGTGCGCACAGCGACAGAAACAGCAGAACCAGAAACAGCATCGTGTCCGGGAATTGTGCCAGACACCGAGCATGGTATTCCGGCATCCACAAGCACATGAGGCGGTAGAACAGCATGGGTCATCTTCCTTTCAGCTAAATTATTTTGACTACGCTGCCATTATAGCTAAATCTATTTGACTTGTCAACAGTTTCAGTCAAATTATTTTGACTTTTTTCTTTCATGCCGCTTTTTGTAACACACGCGCCCGCGCGTATATAACTATATTAAATTAGGCGTATTAGGTAGATCACATATCGCCTAAAACCTAATTTTTTAATCTTTTATAAAAAGGGTGTTACAATGTTACAAAATCCGTATAAGTGCATCGCTGCTGCATTTTTTTGTGTAACACATCCCGAAACACTCCTGTTTCACGTTTCGGCCGAAAGTAACAAGGGCGTTTCATGTTACAGGGATGTTACATCATTTGTTACACAGAAAAAGCCCCCGGCGGGCTGGTTAGGCTCACCGGGGGCAGATGCTCAGTTCTTCTTTGCGTCCTTGATGGCGTTCAGGGTGGATTCGATGCCGTTAGACAGGAACGTGTCAACATCGCCGTAGGTCTTGGAGATGTAACTGACCGCCCCAGAGGACAGGGATGCACGGGCCACCTCGATGGCCTTGCGGTTTGCAATCTTTTCCTCTGCCTCGCCGAATGCGTTCTGCGCTTTCAGCTTCTTCGTGTAGGTCTGCGCCACCGTCCGAATCGCTTTGATGATGGCATCCTCGATCTCACGGATATACTTCTGGGTGGTGGTATCGTTGGTTTTGCCAACGAAATAATCCGCGATGCTGTGCAGTGCGGTACACGCAAACAGACCCACGACAGGTACAAAAGCCAGACAAATATCCTTGAAGAAAGTAGTCCAATCCATAATTAACCCTCCTTAGAGTTACCAGCGGCGGAATCTCCCTTTTCCTCAGCGGTGCGCTTGACGAAATCGACCAGCGGGATGAGGAACGGCGGGATTTTCACGCCGATGTCAGACAGATTTTCGATGATGCTGATAATCTCATTACACATCAACCATACGCAGACCACGCAGGCCACGACCACGCTGCCGTTCAGGTTCCAGCCCACGCCGGAAGAAAGATAAGCAATCAGCTGATCCATGATCCAGCCCACCAGCACCAGCAGCCACTGCATAACCTTTTTGAGAATGCCCAGAAAGGAACGGTAGCTGCTGCGCCGGATAGAGCGGTACGGTGCAGCGGTGACACCCGTTGCATAGTCGATGATGTTGCACAGCACCAGCAGATAAAACGGGATAGCCAGATCGCCCAGATACCCCGTAACGGCCCCGACCAAAGCGCACAGAATCGCTTTGGTCTTGTAAAAGTTCTCCTCCATCATACCCTCCTTACAGGTACTTATCCGCCCTGGAAATCGCTTTCCAGCTGGCGGGGCCACAAATTCCATCCACGGTCAGCCCATGCGCCGCCTGAGCTTTCCGCAGGGCGTTTTCCGTACCGATACCAAAGTTACCATCCACAGGGATGCCCAGCAGCCGCTGGAGCAGCTGAATTGCAGATTTGTTGACATCACCTGTGCAGCCCTTTTTGATCGTGGGCAGAATGAAAGAACGGTAACTCGTATAAACGTATTTGCCCTTAGCGGTGCAGAGCCATGTTGCCTTGCCCTTGCGAGTATCGGTATGGACAAAGGCGGAATCGCCATACCAGTAGATGCCCACAGCTCCGAAATATCGTGTAGCTACGATGCCCAGTGCTACCGGGTTGATGCTACGATCCTGCATCCGCCAGTCAGCAGCAACACCATACAGATGTTTGCTTGCTTTGCCGCCGCCAACGCACTTATTGTGCTTGATGCAGCGGTATCCGCTGGTAATCTTGATCTTGCCGCCCAGTTTATCGCGGATGGTCTGGAGCCGCTTGATGAGGTCATCATCAATCAGCTGGGCATTGCAGCCACAGGTAGGCGGACACTGGAACTCAGCCAGCCCAAAATTGGCAGTAATCATGCGCGGGTCATCCCGTGCAAAGTCGATAATTGCCATACTATGCACCTCCTTTCAGTACGGCGCGGGGGCTTAGTAGTCCTCGCCCGTGATCTCCTTGAACTCATCGGCGGTGATCTTCTTGCCGACAGCAGCGCGAACGTGCTTGACCTTCCACAGGCCGTTGTCGTACCATCTCTTGATCTTGTCAAAGTCCTTGCTGTGTTCAATATCAGACATCGTTATCCACCTCCATACCATTTTCGGGGCTGGTTTCAGCCTCATCTTCGGGCAGATCAATACCCGCCATCATCGCGGCGAAATACAGATTTGCCTCATTCGTGGCGGCTTTGGCCTGAGCATCGGCGGCGGTGTTACGCAGCTCGATTGCCTGCTTTGCCAGCGGAACATACTGGAATGCCATAGCTTTCCTCCCATAACTTGAAGTAGTAAACGGTCATCTCGCAAATCAGATGGTAGCAATCGCCCTGCTCGGCGTGGGCTTTCCAGCTTTGGAAACAGTCATCAACGTGTTCCCGCGTCATAATGCCCGCCCGTGCCAGCCCGACCAGTTTTCGCAGCTTGCGGCGTTCTCGGCTGACCTTTTCCGGCAGTAGCTTTTGTACTACCTTGCCTGTCTTGGTCAGACGGAACGAGAAGCCCAGAAAACGGATGGGCTGCTTGACAGGTGCTATCTGAGTTTTGCGAGTATTCAACGTAAGCCCCAGAGCTTGCAGCCGCTTTTCAATCTCCATCCAGCAGTATCGCAAGTACGCCTTATCCGGGTGCAATAGGATGAAATCATCCATGTACCGCACATAGAACTTGATATGAAGCTGTTCCTTGATGAAATGGTCTAGGTCATCCAGTACGGCTAATTGACTTAGCTGCGTTACCTGACTGCCCAGCCCCATGCCCACCGTAGGATCAGGCCCGTGGTCAAAACTGTCTATGATCCGGCAAACCTCGTTATATGCCCACGGATCGGATACGCGCTTTGCGATGGCGGCTTTCACCACGGAATGCGGTGTGCTGCCGAAGAAATTGTGCAAGTCCATTTTCAGCGTGTAGCCGTTCAGCCCATACTTGCGCCAGTAGCGTTGCAGGTGACATTTCAGCCTTTTCCGTGCAAACTGTGTGCCCTTGTCGTTCATGCAGGCGGCGTTATCCCATATAAAGGAACGGGATACCTCCGCCGTCAGATAGTTGTCGCACAGGCTGCGCTGGAAAACCCGATCTTTGAACCGGGTGCTGGTGACATCGCGGCGTTTCGGCTCGTAGATCACGAAACGGCTGTATGCGCTGATTTTGTACTTGCCCGTCAACAAGTCCTCGTGCAGTTTCAGGCAGTTGGACAAGCCATTACTGACCCATCCCGCTACGCTGTCTTTCCACAGCGCGTTTGACTTGCAGATCATCATTGCCTTATAGAGTGATTCAAAACTGCAAACTTTGGTTTTTACGTCCATACATAAAAAATCCGCCGTGTATAGCTGTACCAGCTCTTAAAGCTGACAGCATCGGCGTTCTGTTTTCGCCTTTATCGGCTGGGATAACGGCTCCTTGTGTGAGCGCACTCGGTTCGGAGAGCCTTTTCAGAATAGGCACAACTTACTACTTTCTCGCATTACTCACAATCCGGGGCCACGCCGCCATTGCCGTTGTTCGCATTGTTGTTGTTCAGAGAACCGTCAGAGTTGACATTGCGCACATTGTTCGCGTTGCCGGTGTTCGGCGGAGGCTGCATCATAGCCGTTACCCCGTTATTTGTATCATAAGGGTCGATGAATCGTTCTTTATCGGACTTCCGCCAGCTTCTCAGCTTGTTGCGGCTCTCATTGATGAGTTTTGTCCAGAACTCGATGCGGCTTTCTTCCAGCCCGAACATCATGTATGCCAGATTTGCCAGTGCTTCAAGCTGGTAAGAGGCTTCAATGGATTCGGACTGGAGATTGAAACGCCGCATAGCAGCATCCATGTCGCCGGGTTCAACGTAGACTTTGTTCGCCCTGAACGCCACCACAAAGACTTCAATCGCAGCATCAACGATTTTTCCGATAAAACACCAGCGGTATCTTTTCGGAAAACATTTTTCGTTGCCGCAAATATCCATCGTGTACTTGGCCAGCTGTGCGCTGTTGGTGAGGAATTTCAGTTCTCCGTCTTTACGTTTTCCTGCGACTACTGCCATAATAGATTCATCCTTTACTTTAGATTAACTGAATGTCCGCGCCTGTCGGCGCGGATTGGTAAGATTAAGCGATGGTACAAGCCGGGGCCACGCCGCCATTGCCGTTGAACGCATAGTAGATGTCCAGAGAACCGTCAGAGTTGACACCGCGCACACAGTTCGCGTTGCCGGTGTCCGGCGTTCTGATCCAGTACCACTGCGGATTGCCGTTCAGCCGCTTGACGCGGGCAGAATCTGCGCCAGTATTGGCGGCATCCTTGTCGCTGTAAGCGGAATAACGCTGCCATGCGGGGCCTTCGTCAATGCCGTTTTCATTGCCCATGTACAGGTTCGGGCGGGAGGGGAAGTAGAACTTGTCGATGGTCACATCGCTGCCGCCGCCCTCGTTGACGTTGTTCCGGGCGGTGGTCAGTCTGACCGGGGCGATGACTTCGAGGAAGTCAGCATCCATGCCGTTCATCCAGCCCGCCATAGAGCTATTCCATGTGGGAGGACGGTCAAAGACGGTCTTAGGAACCCAGAACGTACCAGCCGCGCCGTCAGAGTTGAGCCACTGGCGGATCGCGGATTCAGACCAGTTGTTAGAGCCGTAGCGGATGCGGTGGGTGTGGTTCATGTTCTCGGTCTTGCCCTCTGCCGTGCCCAGATCAGTGCCGCCCGCGCCCAGAGAAACAGGCACGGTTTCGATTGCATCCGTGTCCGTTACCTTGGTGTAGCTGCTGATTTTGGTCGTGCTGGCCTGCGTATTCCAGCCCCACGGGAACATCAGGATACCACCAGCGGGAACAGGCTTGGTCAGCTGGAACTGGAACGTAGAACCGCCGCCGTAGGTGGTATCATAACCGGGCAGCAGGGTGAAGTGGTAAATGCCAGCGGCCAGACCGTCCTTGGTATAATACAGGGCCTCGGTGTTATCGCACTGCATCTGCTTGTAGACGTTCAGCAGATGGAGCTGCATACTGTGCTTCTTGGTCTTGTCCACCAGCGTTTCACTATCGAAACCAACGACCTCAAAGGTCAGGGTTTCGGAACCCTTGCTGACCTTGAACAGATCGCCCACAGAGAACACGCTAGGAGCAAGGCCCAGCCGGACGATGTTCTGCACGGCTTTCCAGCTGGTGATCGGGTAGTTCTGACCCGCGATAGCAGCCAGCAGTGCATTGGTCTGGTTCATGGTATCCTTGAATGTGTTATCCAGCAGAATAGGTTCTGCGACCTCATCCGCCTGAGTGCTGACTTCTGCCGTGGTCATGGCTTCGTCCTCGGTAGCGGCCTGAACCGCAGCAGCATTTTTCTTAGTAGCCATTAGGAAACCTCCTTCTTGATCTTGATGCAGAGCTTGCCATCCTTGATAACAAGGCCCAGCCCGTCAATGCTCTGCTGTAACTTGGTGACGGTAGATGTGTCTGCCTTAGACGTTTTCAGCCCTTCCACAGTGCCGTTCAAAGCGGACACAGTAGACGCATCAGCTTTGGTCTTTTTCAGCCCTTCCACCGTGGTATTAAGGGTGGACACGGAATCCGTGCTTGCCTTACCAGCCAGCGCGGTGTTGGTGTCCTTGACAAAGTTCTTGAAATTCTGATCCAGATTATTAACGGTGCTTTTGTCCGCCTTGCCCGTAGAAAGATTGTCCAGAGTAGACTTCAATGCGGCAGATACAGCGGCTTTCAGGGTAGAAACCTTGATGTTATAGGTTTCACCGCTGGACGATACCAGAATCAGGTCATCATCCGCCGCCTCTGCCAGCGTTGCAAAATCTTGGATTCGTTTATCTGCCATAAAAACCTCCTGTTAAAGATTTTCGCGGAATGATTTAGACAATCATAGGCATCACCATCCTTTCTTCTCAGCCATTAGGCTTTTTTCTTTGTTACAAAACAGAGCCGTCCACCGACCATTTTATAAGGCCCCATGATGTCCAGCTTCGATTTGATCCCTTCAATTTCGGTATGCACATCGGTAAACTTTTGATCTACCACAGTCTGTGCATCCGACAGCTCGCTCTTTGTGGTGTAGCCAGTCGCTACGTCCTCCAGAATCTGCTTTTCGGCTTTCTCGGCCCGATCCTTTTCCGCCTTGATCTGATCCGACAGCGCAAGTTCTACCTGTCCAGCTCGGATGATCTCAGCCTCTAACTGCGCCGCTAGAGTGCCCGTTTCACCGCTGCCAGTGTTGACCTTATCAGTCAGGTCATCAATCGACTTGTTCACAGACTTGTCGAGGGATGCCAGCGACTGCTGCAACTTCTGGTATTCCTTTTTGTACGGATACTCCACGCTCAATTCCTCGCTGTTCGGGGCGTTGAGATCGGCGCGGAAATCTATATCAAAGGTGAGCGTTTCAACGCACAGAACACTTCTCACAGCATCGCCAATGATGACCTTATCGCCCAGCTCTGCCGCCGGGTCAAAGATCGTCTTGGATGCTGTGAACGGGCTGTATGTGATGCCTTTCAGCCGTTCATACAGGTCATTCACGATGTTCTGCGTCAGGCAGTCGGAAGAAATATCCAGCACATACCCGGAGTTGTTACCGGCTCCCAGCGTGTCATTGCCCGCCGTAGCAGAGATGCCAGACAGGGTGACAGATGTACCAGTCGTAAGCTTGCCGCAAACCACGGGCACAGTCAGTACACCATCGGCGGGTACGACTTCGCCGTTAGACCATGCCAGATAATAGCCCTGCGGGGTGATGATCGAGTTACCGTGTTCATCCGTGACATGATAGGATGCCACGATGGGGCTTTCCGGGGTTTCGCCGCTGGAATCATCGGCAGAAACAACGGTAGCCCCGCCGTCTTTGTAAACGATGGTGCTACCGTCCGCTGCCTTGATGACGTTGAAATCCTCATCAATCAGGCGGTATGTTTCATCCGCTGCCGATGTCAGAGGGATAAGCCGGAGCAAATTGTCCTCGGTTATGATCCAGTTACCGCCGTGACAAACCGCAATATCAACCAGTAGAGATTGCATTGTTTTGTCCGCAGACGGTTTCGGAATCATGTAATCCACCCCGGTATTGATCTTTGTGCGGGGGTCAATGCCGACCTCTAATCGGGCGGCGATGTCCTCTACAACATCAATCATAGGCCGGGGCCACACCAACGCATCATCCGCGCTGGTCAGATACGGAGTATTTGCCATGAGCATAGCGTCATAACAATCCAGCGTTACCAGACCATTGTGCTGGGAATCATCGCGCTGATTGATGAAAAACGTGCCAAAGCTGGCCCATTCGCTGTATGCCTCATCATCAGTGATCCGGGCCATGATTTTGACCGGGCTTTCGATTCGATCCGTAGTCAGCACCGACACGGACAGTGTAGCCGCGATGCAGCTACCTACCGCCATCGGCTGCGCCATCAACTTTCGCACGATTATCGGGGCGGAGATGGTGGTATAATCCTTGCCGCCCGAAACGAGCTTTGCTTCTGTACGAAAGCGGCCACGCGCCGCCAGTTTCGCCCAGAGGTTCGATCTACCTCTCATCCCGTCACCTCTCGATGATGTCAAACGTCACGCCATCGTAGTACGTTTCGCCATTGATGCTGCGCTGCACACCCTCGTTGATGGTGGAGAAATAATAGCTGCTAGTAACGCCGCGATTGACACGGGCATCCAGCAGGGTGATAGAGATGTAGTCCTTACCACCGTACATATCATTCTCCAGCTGCATCATGGTCTTAGCGTCCAAACGGTCAAACGTGACCGACCACTTGCGCTTTGTCGCAAGCCGCGAACGGTACATCAGACCGTCCAGCAGATTGCGTCCGCTGCCGTCAGAATCAACATCGTTCCGGGAGGGTTTCAGCTCAGTAATCAGCTTTGCATAGTCGTGACCGTTCACGACAAACATAGGAACCGCCATAGCTTTACGCCCTCCTTTCTTACCCGATCAGCGGGGAACTGCCCTGCGCACGGGTTCTGCGGTTGATTTCCTTAATCACCATATCCGTGATGCCGTTTGCATCCAGATTTACGGTAGCACCGCTGTACTTCTGGATCGCGTCAACAATCGCGGAGGTGGCATTGGTAACGGACTGGATCACAACAGAACCCAGTTCCTCGTTGGACGATGCAATGGTATCGCCCAGTGTAGCCGTGCCGCCGTTTGTCGCTTTCGCGGCGACATCATACGGCATGACCGTGCCAGTTGCAGCCTGCGGAGTGACAAATGCCACACGGTCTGCGATACTGTTCAGACGGTTAATCAGGGTAGTAAAACTGTCCTCGATCTTGCTAGAGAAATCGGACAGCATACCATCCAACTTGTCCGAAACAACATTCCCGGTGTAATCCAGAGTAGGCGTTTCGGAGCCGATGGTGCTAGTGTCAGCCTGCGCCAACGTGGACTGCGCTGCATCAACCACCTTCTCCATCTGCTGCTGTGTGCCCTTGATAAGATCAGGAGTAGCTGCAACGATGCCGTTTTCGATGCCGGGGGGCAGCATTTCGCCAATCTCATCCCGCATCAGGCGAGAGGGGGAATGAATGCCAAAGAACGACTTAAAACCATTCACGATGCCGGAGCCGACTTTTTTCACGCCGTTCCACAGGCCGGATGCGACATTTTTAATGCCATTGCCGATGCCCGTGACGATGTTCTTGCCGACATTGACCGCGCCGGAAACCACATTTTTTGCGCCATCCCAGATTCCGCTGACCACATTACCAATGCCCTTGCAAACATTAGTAACGGTATTCTTGATGGCGTTAAAGGCGTTATTAACGCCATCGCGGAACCAGTCACACTTGTTATAGGCAGTCACTAGACCCGCGCCTAATGCGCCCACGCCAGCGATTGCAAGGCCAACAGGCCCGCCCGCTGTGGCAAGTCCGGCCAGCGTAGTACCCAGACCGCCGAGGGCAGTACCAGCCGTAGCTACTGCGCCGGAGAGTGTCGTTCCGATCGTGCCAGCCACACCAGCTGCGCCGGATGCCAGCGCACCCAGACCGCCGCTGACCGTTGCACCGATAGAACCGATGCCCGCGCCGATGGATGTTACCAGACCAGACAGCCCGCCGCCTACGGTGGAGGCGATGCCGCCGATAGTAGAACCCACAGACCCGGCAATGCTGGACAGTCCGCCGCCAACGGTAGATGCGATACCAGACAGCCCGCCGCTGAATAGCGATCCGAGTTTAGAGAACAGACCCGACGCGCCGGATGCTATGTTAGAGAATCCATTGCTGAACACCGAGCCGATATTGGAGAGCATCGACCCCGCATTGGATGCCACGCCGGATAATCCATTGCTGAAAAATCCCTTGACAGAGTTCCAGAGATTTCCCGCATTGGATGCGATGTTGTTGAATCCGTTGCTAAACAGATTCTTGATGCCATTCAGCAGCCCAGGAGAATTATTCTGGATATTGCCCAGCCCATTCTTGAGCGTGTTCCCCAAATTCTGAATAAACGAGCTGCCGTTCTGAGAAGTTCCGTTAAAGAAATTCTTGAACGTGTTACCGATGTTCTGGAGCATATTACCTGTGTTGGTCTGGATGCTACCAGAGCCGCCCTTGAACAGATTTGTGAGCCAGTCAATGAACTGACCGCCCCACTGTTTCAGCTGCCCAAAGCCGCCCGACAGCAGTTCCAGAATCTTTCCGGGGATGCTGGAGATCAGCGACCAGAGATCAGGCAGACCACCATTCACGCCGTCCGTGATGCTGTTCGCCATGCCCTTGCCAGCCTCTACCAGAATATTGGTATTGCCGGAGGTGGACAGGTTGTTTTTCAGCCCGGAGATGATATTCCACGCGGCCTTTGCCATGCCGACATATCCCTGTTCCTCATAGCCCTTATTCAGAGCTTCCAGAGAATCAGCGACAAACCCGGTGACGTTGGTACGGAAATTCTTATCCATGCTGTTAAACAGACCCAGTGCAACATTTTTCGCAACGGTAGCCCAGTCACCAGACTGCACTGCGTCAATGATGCCCTTAATGTTGGTCAGACCGTCACCGCTGGAAAGTGCATCCGAGATGCGGTTCATGTTGTTTTTCAGAGCATCGACAGTTTCAGTTATGAACCCATCAGCTAACTGCTCACCTTTGCCGCTCAGTGCATCGTCTGCACCTGTGTAGACCGCTAAACCTAAGTCACCAGCAGCATCTTCGGCCAGCTCGGAATTATCGGTGATACCCTGCGCCACACCCGCATCAAACCAGTAGCCGAGGACTTTGCCCTCGCCGGACGGAGAATGGATGTCCAACGCCTCCTTAAAGGCGTTAATCAGCCAGTTGGATGCCTGTCCAGCAGCCTCAGACAGCCGTTTCAACGTGCCCTTGATACCCTCATAAATACCAAGGATGACATTTTTACCGACACCCCGCCAGTCGATGCCCGTAAACTTCTTTTTTGCATTATCGCCGATAGTCTTTAATGCAGTAGGAATCTGGGTTTGGAGCGTTACAAATCCGTTGTAAATGAATCCAATAACGGACTTACCTGCTGCCAGCCAGTCGATGCTCTTTAATTTTTTCACGGCATTATCGCCGATAGTTTTCAGAGCAGTCGGTAACTGGGTCTGGAGGGCAACGAATCCGTTATAGATGAATCCGATAACTGCCTTGCCAGCCTCCAGCCAGTTGATGCCTTTCAGCTTCGTTACCACATTGTCGCCGATGGTCTTAATCGCATTGGGAAGTTTGTCTTTCAGCGCAACAAATCCGTTGTAGATGTTGCCGATGATGTCCTTGCCCTGCTGAATCCAGTTCACGGATTTCAGCTTATTTACGATTTTACCGGGGAGGTCTTTTATTGCATTCACGACAGCGGTAATACCGCCCGTGATGCCGTTTTTCAGACCTTCCATGATATAGCCGCCCATCTCTGCCATAACGGTAGACGGAGAATGGATGCCAAAAGCGGCCTTGAATCCGTTGATAAAGGGATCAAAAATGTTTTTCTTGATCCATGTACCAATGCAGGAAAGGGCTTTCTGGATGCCCTCAAACAGCCCCTGAATAGTAAACTGTCCATCCTCGTAGGCTGTATCCTTCCACCATTTAACGACATCCGCCCACGGCTTCTTGATAAATCCGATGATCGTAGCACTAATGCCGCCTAAAGCCGCGCCGATGGCCTCTACCGCGCTGCTGACAACTCCGCCCCAGTCGATGCCCGCGAGGAACTTTCGGATGTCATCGCCAAAAGCCCGCCAGTCGAAATTCTCAACGGCAGAACTGAACGTGTCCAGTAGCCCCTTGACGTAGGAGGACAGGGTTTCGCCAGCCTTGCTCCAGTCGATTGCTGCAAGGGCATTCGTAAGGGCAGTACCGATTGCAGCACCAAGGCCGCGCCAGTTGAAGTTGGTAATAACACCGTGTAGCACATCCAACTTTGCCTCGAAATACTCGCCGAGGGTCTGACCGAGCTTCGCCCAATCAATATCCCGGATGGCGGCATTGAGGCCCGTTGCAATAGCCTTGCCGATGTTTTCCCAGTCGATGCCCGTCAGCAACAGGTGCATCGTGTTGACGATGGTATTCACGCCGGATGCAAACGTGCTGCCGATCAAATCCCAGTCGATGGTATCCACCATCGAATTGATGGTATCACAGAGCGCGTTCACCCATTTTGTGATCGTGCCGCCCACGTTATCCCAGTCGATAAAGTCCTTGATGCTCTGGAAAGCGGCATTGATTTTTTCACCGATGATCTTGCCCAGCCCGGTGAAATCGCCATCGGCAAAAGCCTTTTTCAGACGATCCACAAAGTCGGTCACACTGGTATCAATGGGGACTTCTTCAAACATCTGGGATGGATCAACAGACCCGTCATCCTTTTTCGTAGACTTATCGGACAGCACATTCAGCTCATCAAAGCTGGCAAGCTGCCGCTTTGCATCCTTTGCGGATTTAGAGGTCTTGTCCAGCGACTTGGCGTAGTCCTCTTGGATGGATGTTGCCTTTTTATAGACCTTCTGCCCAGACAGTGCCGCCGTAAACATCCCGATATAAGAAATGGCCTCTACCAGCTTACTAATAAGGTAAGTAAGGGCCGGGGCTGCTGCCTGTAAAATCGGGTCAAACGCCGATGCCAGACTGTTTTTCAGCTGCGTAAGAGCAGATGTGATGGACGAGATGGCTTTGTTGGTAGAACTGGAATACTGCGCCAGATTACCGAATCCGGCCACCAGTGCCGCCCGCAGCTTGTTCACAAGCACAAACAGAGAACGAATGCCAAAAGTGTACTTGAGAATAGTTTTCAGGCTGGTTCCAAAGCCTGCATTCGCCGACTTAGAACCCTTGTTCAGCCCAACAAAAGACGTAGCCACCTTTTTTACCTGATCGGCGAGCAGCGAAACGCCTCTGCCCGCAAGGTCTTTGACCTCGCCCGCAATGCGCTGGATACAGGCAACAGCGGTATCCTTTGCCGCAATAAAGGCAGAACCGATCATCTTTCCCAGTGCGGAGAAAACAGAAGTGTTTTTGGCAAAGAACTTATCAACCGTGGCGCAAAGGTCATTGTACTTTGCCTGTACATCTTCCAGCTGAGCGGAATACTGGGCATACTGTTCGGTATCCGCGCCCGAAACAAAATCCTCCCCGTTGTCGGTGAGGATCTGCTGTGTAGCTTTCAAATCTTCGATCTTGCGCTTGGTCTGGTCAATGTCGTACTGGAGATTCTGGTATGCCTTGGAGGAATGCTTTACCCCGGTGGCATCCATCTTATCCTGTTTCGCCATCAACTTGTCCAGTTCGGTTTCTGCTTTCTGGATTTCCTGCGTAGTCCACGCATAATCATCCGTTGGAACCTGAGAATCCGCAAGTTCCTCCAGCTTATCCGAAAGATCGTCAATTCGCTGCTGCATGGAATCCGCCAGCTCATTAAAGCGTTCCAAAGGCGTAGTTGTTACGCCCATAGCCTTATCCGCCGAGGATTCCAGTTTGGAAAGGTCAGATGTCAAAGAATCAAGGTCTTTCTGGAGATCGGACACGGACTGCTTGGCAGCAGTCGTATCAAATGCCCCGGAAAGATTATTGTCCTCCGCACTGTTCATCTGATTTTCCATGTTTTCCAGTGCAGTGTTCAGGCCGTCCACTTGCGACTGTAACTGCGTTACCTGAGCCTCCAGCTGCTGAACCCGGCTACTGGAATCATCTGCCGCCTTGCTTGTGTTGGCAAATGCAGAGCCGAATTGCGCGTTAAGCTGTTTAATCTCAGAAGTTAGGGATTGAATGGCTTGCAACAGTTCTTTGCTACCCGCCTCAAACCCGGATTGATCCAGTTCGGTATCAATTACGATAGAACCGTCAGAATGTTCGGCCATTGCTTCACCACCTTTTAACCGAGTAGAGCATTAAGGCGATCTTTTGCGGCCTGTTCTTCTGCCGTGAGTTTCGTTTTCAACTCGCAGATGTCCTTATTCGCATTCCAGAAATCCCGCTCCCATTTTTCCAGCTTCTTGCCAGATGCCTTTTTCTGGCGGAGGCTGAGAACATGAGAAAAAACGCCCTCCTGAATCTCCATAAAGTATCCGTAAAACGTCCACCAATGGAGATACGGCAGAGCGCGAACTTCCCGGCCAGCTACCCGGTTGACCGCCGGGAACAGAATATTTTCGTCCTGTTCCCAGTCCATCGTTCGGGGCTTTGTTTTTGGCGTTTTCTGGTCAGGATCAGCCCCACAGTCAATAAACCACAAGGCCCTCTTAAACGCTTCTTCATATTGTTCCGGGGGGATTGCATCAAAATCCCGGAACAGGATAAACAGGCAAACGTACACGCGCTCACTGTTTTCTAGTTCCGGGTCATTGAATGCTTCTAAAATGGAAAGAACATCCCGAAAGTCCGTCCGTATGCCGTACTCAACGCCGGATACAGAAAGACTTTCCGGGAGTTGCCCGATCATGCACGGCCCTTGCCCGCGTACTTCTTCGTGTAGCGTTCCACGCGGGTGTTGATCTTCTTCAGTTCCTGACCAAACTGCTGGCCGATAAACTTACCGACCTGAGAGATCGCGGTTTCGCAGAAAAACACGCCGTTGACAGGGGAAAACGGGTGCATCTTACCAAAGAATGCCTCGCTCATGTTACCGCCGAACATTTCATCGCAGGCGGCATACAGACGCTGCTCCGCCTCGTTCAGCTTGCTGGTATCCAGTTCGCTTTCCGCCGTGCCATCAGCCTTAATACTGACATCTGCCAGCGGCTCGGTGATAGCATCAAAGTCCTTGACCAACTTGTTATAGCGGTCAATAATGCCCATGTCAGTGGGCCGGAACTTGAACAGACCGATCTGCTCACCTTTCAGATTGCGGATACGGACATCCCGCATACCGTCATCGACAACGATTTCCATAGTATCGGTGGTTTTGATTTCATCAGACATAGTGAATCTCCTTTACAAATAAAAATGGGGCGCAGCCCTTTCAGGCCACGCCCCCAGCATAAAACGGTGATTACGCCTTAACGCTGGACACGGTGTTTGCGGTAAAGGTTTTCTTGGTCAAATCGAAAGTACCCTTGGTACGATTACCGCAGTAGTAGACGCTGAACGGAACCTGAACGCCGCTGGTATCGCCGCCCATGCTGGTGGGAACCACCATGACATCCTCACGGTATGCCCAAGTGACAACACCCTTGTCAGTCATCAGAACATCGACAGCGGTAGTCTTGCAGTCATCGCCAGTCTTGCGTTCATTGGCGATGTCGCTGAGAGTTTCAAACAGCGGATCACCGGTGACAGCGTAGAAAGTATCCACGCTGGACTGAGGCTCGTAGCCGTTGTGCTTGATAGTGCCGTCACCGAGGATGTTCTTAGACACTTCGATGTCGGGATTCAGATCGAGGTTATACTCCTCCAGATCGGCACCCAGACGGACGTAGTTCGGGGTGGCACTGCCAGTACCGAAAGAGGCATCAATGAAGTGCGCAAGATATTTGCGCTCGACCTTATTAGCCATGCTTATTTCCTCCTATAAGTCATTTTTAGCTGGATTTGATATTTAGCAGCCCCGCTACCAACTTCAGCGGGGTATGCAGTCAGCGTAGGAACGATGGACTTTACCCGGCCCTCCCGGATATTCGGGAAGTTCTGAACCGTGTTCTGCTGATAAATCCACGCCATGACCTCATCATAAAAGCCTAGATTTGCAAGGCTCTGCTGAATGTCAGGGCCGAAAGATTCTTTCGATGCAAAAATGAAATTCTGCACCTGAATATCATCCAGAACGGTTTCGCCGATAATGTTCTCATGCGTTCTGATTTCGGACGGTACGGAGTAGATCGCATACTCCGTAGGACTTTCCGAAAGAAAGTTGACCCGAAAACGATTCTTGTTCTGAATGGCGGGGCATTTCCGAAACCACAAACGCAGCTGTTCAGTGCTATTTAATTCCGGCATACCGTTTCGCCTCCGTTAAAATATCGTTCATGTGATCCGCTTTCATGCGCTCGTTCCAGAACGAACCCGCGAGGGGGTTTGTGCTGGTGTCGTATTTCAGCTTGCGGCCCGTGAGGTGTTTCGGCATACCCGGCGGCGAAAAGAACCGTGTAGGCTCTCCGCTATCGTCATCGAAAACGGGGATGTTCGGCCCCATGACCTCACCATAATAGAGGTATCGTGCATACGGCCCCTCGTATACGACTTTACCGGGGGTGTATGCACGATACGGACTTTTTGCAAGCGTTCCCGTTTTCCACGGAACATATTGCATATTCCACGCAATAACGGAATTATCAATGGCCTGCTGTACCTTGCCGCCCTTTTCAAGGTTTCTGGCTCTCAACAGGTCAGTGACAGATCGCCCGAAGTTAAAACGGGCATTGATGACGGTGTAACTCACTTTCCGATCACCTTCCAATGCTGCGCATGGGGGGCTTTGCGGTTATCCGTGATAGATAACACCGTGAACACGTCTGGGCACGTCTGCTGGACACTGGCGGGCGTGATAGCGTCCACCGTGGTAGCTGTCGGATCAGGCGGCGTAAATGCGATGTACGAACCATCGCTGCCGATCAGTCGGGAAAGGTCTGCCGCTGTAATCCGGGAGGGCGTGTCAATCGTGCCGCGTACAATCACATCTCCACGCTGAATGGTGAAACTTTTAGCGGGGTCTGCCGTTTTGTACGCAATCGGATTGACATAGCCTTTCCCGGAAAAATCAGCATCGACAGGTATCCTTACTGTGTACTGATCCGCAGCAAGCAGCCCGGACGTGGTGACAGTAGCCGCTGCCGTGCTGTACCACGATACACCCGTTATCTTGGTAGGCGTGTAAACGTCATACCCGGTATCCGGGTCTACCTGTGCATTCAGCAGGGTAATGACCTCTGTGCATCCACGCATCAGCCGTACACCCCCCGATACAAAAGCGGTGTGCCCTTATCATCCCGTTCATCGGTCAAATATGTGCGCACCGTTTTGTTCATAATGGCATCGCTTTCCGCGATGGTGGGAATGTTGCCGTAGCTTTCCGAATATCCATCAGTGTTGTAGGACGTAACCAGCGGGGAGCTGATCTGCGATTCTGCACCGATGGACGTTTCCAGCCCGATGAGCGCAAAAACACAAAGGGTAACGGCCTCCGGCACGTTCGCCATCTTCTGCACACGCGATGCAGTCAGGTAGTCCACCCTTTTCCGGGCTTTGAACTCTGCCAGCGTAAACGCTGTATCGTCCAGTGTGCCGCCCAGCTGTTTATATCGCTCATACGTCAGATAACTTACCATTGGCCTTACCTCTTAGTGTTTGCGGCCCGCTCAGATCAGGCGTGGGCGGTGACGTTGAACTGGAGAGCATCGGACTTGTTGTTCAGGATGAACACGTCCTCATCGCTTTCCTCAAAGTAGATGTACTTGCCCTCAGTCACAGCAGAGGGGGCATCCAGAGTGGCAAAGGAATAGGAAACAGGGGTGATGACAGCACTCGGATGCACCAGCAGCATATTGATCTGGTCAGCATCGGTAGCGACCTTATAGCCCTTGTCGAAGGTGTACTTGGACTTCATCAGGGTAGAGGGAACGCCGATGATCTTGACCTCATCAATGCGGGAAACAGTGCGGTCAATGTCTGCGTTCTTCTTGCCGACATCAATGTAACGCTGCACCTGCTCGGCGTTCTTCAGCATCTTCTTGACCTCGTTGGTGACGTACAGGACACGGCCAGCAGCAGGAACGCGGGCATTGTCCATGTTCATCATCATGTCATCAAAGACAGACAGCACATTAGCCACAGACAGGACGGTTGCATCTGCGGTATGGTTCAGCTTGCCCCACTCGGAATACAGGGTGCTGATGGTGTAGGCATCCATCTCCGGGAACTTCTGCTCCTCGTTGAACACCTGAGTGATGTTGGTGATGGACGCGGCCTGATTGGTTTCATCAATGTCGCGCGGATGCACCAGAGTAGACCACTTACGATGATGGGTCAGGGTCTTGTTCTCCCAGCTGTTGTCGTAGTTCCGGGTGGCGGTGGCGATGGTATCGCGGTCAGAATCCACACGGCCAGTGGTAGACAGATGGGGGATGGCAATGGTCTTAGCATCCACAAAGCGGAAGCGGCCATTGTTGGGGGTGGCGTACAGATCGCCGAAGAACAGGCTGTAAGGATAAGCCTGCTCCAGAGCGGACTGATACTGGGTTGCGTAGTTGAGCAGTGCCATAGATTTTTACCTCCTATGGATCGTTATTTGGCCCGGATTATTTTTCGGCGGGATTGGGCCGCACCCCGGCGAAATTGAAGTTAAACAGGCTCTTGCCGCCCTCTGCGCCAGCGGTCTTACCAGAGCCAGCGGGCAGCACGATAGCAGGGGGATTGCCGCCCTGTCCACCATTACCGCCCTCATCTGCGGGGGCCTCGGTCTTGAATGCGCCGGGATCAGCGGTGCGGTATGCGGTGACATAATCATCCCATCCCAGCAGCTTGCCGCCATCCAGCTTGAGGCCCTTTGCGTTTGCGTCCTCCAGAAATGCCCGCTTTGCGCTATTAGACGAGAAATGCAGCCCGGAGGATGCCTCACGGAGAGCAAAGTCGTATGCCTGAGCGGTCAACTTCTTCTGGTAGTCCTCGGTATCCTTGGTGTACTTACCCTGCAATGCCGTCAGCTGGGTCTGAACATCTGCCATCTTTGCCGCGTCATTCTTAGCGGCGGTAAGCTGCTCATTCAGACCGTTCAGGTCAGCATCACGCTGCGACAGCTGGCCGTTCAGATCGGTGATCTGCTGGGTCAGAGTGTTCACGCGATTGTCAAACTTGTCCTTGGCAACATACGCGCCGCTGGACAGGTCAACAACATTCATGCCTGCCTTGCTGACCGCCTCTGCAAGCTGGTCATAGGTCAGAGGGCCGTTCGCAAACAGATTCTTGAGAAATTCCATGTTGTGCCTTTCGCGTTCTGCATTTGACTTGTAAACGCGCTGCCAGTCAGCGCACGGAACGCCATCGCATTTAATCGTCTGCAATGCCGACAAATTTATATCAGGAGCCAAAGGCCCCGGACATCGTTATTCATCTCGCGGCTGGAAACACGACAGGGTATCAATGTCGTAATCGCCAGCATCACACGCATACTCATGCGGCGCGAGTTGGTGAGCATGGGCGCAGTTCTTACAGGTGCGCTCAGGCTTGTACGCCCATTTTTCATCGTGTACCGGGATGGGCGTAGGGTAAAACTTGCTGTTGTCGTAGACCATTACCTGATCCTTTTCGACAATGGCAAAGTGGCGGTCATCCACAGCCGCCAGAGATGCCCGGATTTCAGCGTTTTCCATTGTGTGAACCTCACTTTACTTTGACAGCCTTAAAGCCCTCTACGGCCATTCTCTGCCGCTGTGAGGGCAAGCCGGATTTTTGCACGATTTCAGAATAGGTCTGCCCCAGTGCGTTGATGCGCTTTTGGCACTCCCGCCGCCCCGCCATGTCACCTGTCAGGCGACACGCATTCGCGGCATCCTTCCAACGGCGCGATTCCGTTTCGATCTGCCTCATTAGCTGTGTAGCTTGGTAGATCGTGTAATGCTTGCCGCCGATCTCCACGCCCGCATCGTTCGCCGCTTTCCACGCCGCCAGCTGTTCATCCGTATAACGGCGGACAGAATAGCGGGTGTCAAACGGCACAGGAAAGTGCATACAGTTCCATTCACCGATTGGACGGCGGAATGCGGTGTAAACGTGCCCCTCGACATCAACAAAAGGCTGGCCGGATTGCATCTTTTCAAACTCAGCGATAAAAAAAACGCGCCCCTGCACCGGTTCGTGATCCGGCGCACTGTGCGCGTGTGCTGATATTTCACGGGCATTAAATCCCAGATCATCGCCGATAATCTGCGCCCCGTTCTTTGCGATCTGGTTTGTCGCATCTATGATGTTTTGACGTACAGCCGTATCAAGCCGCCTATGGTAGCCGCTGGCGTACTGTACCTGTAAGCCGTTATAGCCCAGCTCTTGCACCGTCCGGCGCATCGCCGAATTGTAATCGGTCAGCCCGGAGGACGCGGCCAGAACCGCCTTATCCACAGCCTTTTTATAGGCATCGGATACGGCGGTAGTGTTGGAGTAGTTTTGCAGATCGCCAGCGGTCTGCATCGACACAGCCCGGACATAATGCCGCAGCTGGTTCTGTGCGGCATCGCTCAGGGGCTGAGATTCCAGAGCAGCAGCAAAACGGGGGTCTGTATACACATCATCCATTGCCGCTTGATAGATTTTAGCCATCTGAGCAGAGGCCAGCCCCGTAGCCGTTTGCAGCTTCTTTTTGATGGCGGTGACATCCTGCGACATCTCCATCATAATGGTAAGCTGGTTAATGCTGGACTGGCTCATCTGCCCGATTTTTTGAATCTGGGCAGCGATTTTTGCAATGAAAAATGCGTTGACCTCATCAAACTGCGCCATAACCACAGAGAGGGCCTTTTCCAGCTTTTCAGTAGTTTGCATGAGAAATTACCCTTTCCGAATTAACGCCGTTTACTGGGCTTCATTGCCGCCGTTGACGATGTTCGGCAGAACGGCCTGCAAATTGTTCATCTGGTCTGCCAGCTGCTCATCCCGGATAGCTTGCAGGGCTGCATCTGCCTGCGCCTTGGTTTCACCAAAGAACCACTGGCGCATCTCAGAACGGCCCATCATGCTATTGGTAGCCAGTAACAGCCGCTGCTGGAGCTGCTGGTCACTGTCTGTCAGGATAGAATCATCCCAGTCAAACGAAACCTCGTAATCACCAGCCGGGGCCAGATTATACAGAGTGGCGTACTTATCCATTGCCCGGATAACATCACGCAGACAGGTTTCAAGTGCCCGCTGATTGTCCGCGATGGTGGAATAGGTCTGCTGCTTTGCGATTTTTAGCTCGGTAGCAGTACGCGCATCCACTTGGGGATCAGAAATAGAGCCTCTGGACAGCCCGCACAAGTCCTCCACATGACGGAGAATCTGGTTCAGACCGTTAATCAGAGCCACATCACGGAACGCCGGGGCGAACACGTTGTAATTACCGCCATCGCCGCCAGCATCCACGCCACGGAACAGCCGCCTGTTCAACTGAGGGAGGCCCAGTTGCTTTGTTGCGGGATCTTCTTTCAGGGCCATCGGGTCAACGTCAATCGCCAGCTCGCCGCCCTCATACTCCCACAGCAGACGGGAATACTGGACATCCGCATCATGGATGGCATCAATAGCCCGTGCAAATGCAGAAACGCCCATCGGGGAATCCACATCAATGCAGTTTGCGGCAGCGACCTTATACCAGCCAAAAAGCTGGCCGTCTGCCTGCTTGATCTCTGCGGTAGGCTCCAGACTAGCCCAGCGCGGAACGCTGGACAGGGGTACTTCCGTACCGATGTAATCACGCAGGGTAGACCTATATGCCTGCTGGGTGACGGTGACAGAATCACCATCCCGCACATGACGCTCCAGCCGGGTGTAATAGGTCTTGCCCTCGGTCAGCACATCGCGGAAAATAACATCCGTGAGATCGCTGTTATCGCCGAAAGAGATCGGGTACAGGCTCCAGTCTGCTGTGAAGTCAAAGTAAATATGGCCGTCCTGCCCCGGATAGGGCTTGATGGTCATACCGCCCGCTGCCAGACCGATTTCCAGCTTCTCGCGCAGAATGTCGATCAGCTTTTCAAACTCGGCTTTCAGGTATTTGGAGCGTTCATTTTCGGGGGCCTCGCCGTTTTCGTCAGCCTCGCCGCCCGTGATGTTCCACTTCATCTCCAGCACAATCTGGCGGGCCAGAGTGCTGCAAATCTGAGATGCAAGGTTCAGGGATTTCACATCCGCGCCATCCTTGCCCTTGCGCCATGGAGCCATATTGCGATACAGGTCATACCAGTCATCCAGTGCCTGCGCCATCTCGGTAGACAGCGGCGTTTCGATGCTGGTAGCCTGTTCGATGCTCTTGTATGGGATCATGCGGTGAATCACCTGCCTTATCATCTGTAAAATACGGGAAAACATGACTTTCCTCCCTTAGTTGCCGCGCCGTTTCCACACGTTGTTGAGGGCATACCGCACACTGTCAATCGCATGGTTATTGGCATCCGGGTAGCCGCTGATAATCTCATCGTCAGAATTGCGCTCATACTCGTACTCGGAGAACTCTTTCGCCGATTCCGGGCATCGCACAGGGTCAATGACGATCTTTTTCAGCGATTGCAGCCATTTCATAGAGTAGCGGACAGAATCTGGGCCTTTGATCGTGGGCCGCATACTCGCGCCGTAGCTCTTAAAATCGCCGATGCTCTTAGGCTCTGCACTATCCGCCGTGATAAGATCGGAACAGGTCACGCCCTTTTCGGTTTGCAGCATTTCCCACAGTTCCCGGTTAGGGGTTTTGCGGACACGCAGCTCATCGAAAATGTACAGGGTCAACTGGGCAGGGTTGTAGCAGACCTTGCTCCAGTGCGCCGGATCGGGAAACCAGCCAAAGTCCAGCCCCTGATAGGTGTAGCTGAAATTCTCGATTTCCTCATCCGTGATCTCCCGCAGATCGATGTTGGTGAACACCTCGCCGCCTGTGCCTGTTGCCTCACCCAGATACTCATTGGCGTATGCTGTCGGATTGCTTTCTTTCAGGGCCTCGGCCTCAGAAATGAAAAAATCGCCCAGCCAGTCCGGGTGATACGACATCACTTCCAGATAGGTAGACGAATGAACAAGGGTATCCGGGCCGGGGTTAAGCACAGCCTGATTCATAAAGTTGGATCGCGTTTCCGGGGGGTTAAAGGATAGGAACGTCCAGAACCGGGAGCCGCCACGCAGGGCAGACTGCTGCACGGATCGGATTTCCTTCATGCCGGAAAACGTGTCGCATTCCTCAAACCATGTAATGCCGATATAGCCTTTACTGGGCTTGATGGATTTGACCTTTAGGGGGTCATCCAGACCACGAAACAGGATTTCTTGCCCGGTAGACTTGCGCACGATTTTCAGCGGCGAAACGAACGCCTGAAACTCATCCGACAGGCCCAGACGGTCAATGCCGGAAATGATCTGGTTATACACCGAATCGCGCAGCGTGTTCTGCTGCTTTCGGAGTACCAGCGCATTCAGGGCTTCGTTTCCCGGCTCAATCATCACAAGCGGGATGGCCGTACCGCAGAAAGACGATTTGAGGGAACCACGTCCGCCCTTGAAAATATAGCGGTTGTGTTGGTGATCCAATACATCAAGCAAAACACCGTCATAGTTCGGGGTCAAAACGTCCTCGATGTAGATGTCAGGCATCCGCACCACCGCTTTCATCGGCGGGCTTGTCACCACGCATCAGATGAATCTTGATAGAGCCATCCACTGCCCCGGCGGAATCAGGCGAACCGCCCTCGCCGTTCGTCTGCCCCAGAATATCCAGCAGCAGCCGCAGAACGCCGACATCGCCCTCTTTCGCTTTCTGGATGTACGGCACCAGAATCTGCACCATGACGGTGGTATTGTTGCTGTCGTTCAGTGCGTCCTCCAGCGATTTCAGGTCATAGGACGTTTTACAGGCGTTGCCCTTTCCCTTGGTGGATCGGCTCGGCTTTGTGAGCAGTTCCAGCAGGGCCTCCCGAACCATCTTAGCTTCTTTGCGCTTTGCGGCGGATGCTTTACCGCCTCTGGATTGAATCTCACGGCGCACATCCGGGGGTAAATCCGCCAGATTTCGGAGGCCCGTGGTATTGCGCTTTGCTTTTTCTCCCACGTTCTGCACCTCGCTTTCTGGGGAAATAAAAAAGCACCCGACACATCACAGTGTCGAGTGCTAGTGCGCTATTGGGTTTTACTTCTTGGGCTTTGCCGTAGCCTTTTTTGCGGTAGCCTTGCCGCCACCTGCGACCTTAGCGTTAGCCTCGCTCATGGCCCTTACGAGAGCCTGTGCGCCCTCTTTGGTAAGAGCGACCTCTTTATACTCTTTTGCCATAGTCGGCCTCCTTATGCGTTGCTCTGGCGGTAGACAAGGGCAGAACGGTCAATGACATTATGATAGTCATTATAGTCAGACCGAATCACGTTATAGCCCATCGCCAGCGCGTAGATGCTGATATTGTCGCTAGTTACCTTGCGACCTACCGCCGCTACGAATTTCGGATGCTTAGTAGCCCATGCCGGGATCTGATTTTGCAGCGTGTTCTTGGAGATGACGTGCGCAGTTTTCGGGTTGAGAACCGCGATGGCCGTTGCGCCGTTCGCGTATCCCGTATTCCGACCGCCGTTCTTGTCAAAGTATGTGCCAGAGCCGTACACATTGCCGCCGTGTTTACCGCCGACATAGTTCAGCTGGCTGTACTTCATCATCTGGGTGATCTGATCCGGGGACAGGTGAACATGGACGTTGTTGATGGTGTAATCCGCACCACCAACAGAACGGGCCATCACATCCGACTGCGAGATGTTATTGGCTTTCATAAACTGGCTGAACTGGGTATCATCCAGAACCGTGGGCATACCGTTCGCACCAGACGCATAGACAAACTTCTGCGTTGCATCTACGGCATCGTTCAAGTGGTTCGGCATATCAATGGTTTTGGACTGGTTCATCAGTGCTGCCAGCTGATCGTCTGTCATATTTGCCAGAGTGCCAGTGACATCAGGAATAGCCGGGGTGTTGTTTGCATCGGGAACCTGATTCTGGATGAGCTGTCCATTGCCCATGCCAGCACCGCCACCCGCTGCCGACTGAGGCGCGGCCTGTGTAGCAGTAGCGGGCTGCGGACTCTGTGCGCTTGCGGAATACTTGCTGCCTCTACCGCCCATAGCCTTAAACCTCCATTACTTTTTCTTCTTCGCCGGGGTGGACTTCTTTGCGCCGCCCGACTGCTGCGCGTTGATCTCTGCAACAGCCTTTTTCACGCTGTCCGGGAGAGGGCCGACAGAAATGCCGTAGCCGTTGGAAGTCCAACGATCCACACCATGAGGGCCATTTGCCTTTGCTTTTGCCATGAGAATACCTCCTTTGTTTACTGCTTGCTGACCTCGACCACAATCTCGATCTGGGGCAAGTTCATATTACGGGAACCCTGCTGACGTGCAGAGTTACCAGTATAGCGAACATCAACGATCTTCATGTTCTTGCTGCCACCGCTGGGAGCAAGAACGACCTCACCCAACGAACCGCCGGGGCCGTTGCCGGGCATCATAGCCTGAACATTGGCCTTAGCCTGATAGCTGATCTTAACGGCGCGGGTATTGAACACCGACTGACTGCTTGCCGGGGCATTCTTGAAGTCGTTGTAAGACGTGGACAGGAACTTGTTCTCACCGTAGGACATACCCGTCAGGGCCTTTTTCAGTGCCGCCGGGGAGAGCTTGGTATAGTCCGCGTTCTTAACGCCAGCCTGTTGCAACAGCCCGTTGACAAACTGGGGATGATCGTACCGGGTCAGATTCAGGTTATAACCCAGATTGTGCATCGCCGCCATCATGTGCTGCTGCATATACTGCTGGTTTGCGGTCAACTTCTGACCGTTTGCCATGTTCCAGTTCATGTTCTGAGAGGGCGAATACAAGCTGCCCGGCTCCGGCTGATCTGCCAGATAGTTGATCGTGGCAATCTGCTGGTCAATATTCAGATTCTGATTCTGGAAATACTGCTTGCCGTTGAACAGCTGGTGATAGGTCTGGGTATCCGTGTCAGCGAATACAGAACTATTCAGCTGCGCCGCCTGCTGTGCCGTGGGCACAATATTGGGCGGATTGGTCTGCACCTGAAACTGTGCAGCGGGGCCGTTCAGCCCTCCACCACCGCCAGCTGCACCGACAGAAACACCGCCGGACATCTGACTTTTGCTCCCTCTACCGCCCATTATAGCGTCCTCCCTTTGCATCGTCAAACTTTTTCTTTCGCCGCTTTCTGCTTTGCGGCTATCCGCTTTTTCAGCTCGTGCTGGAATGCGGGAACCGGGCACACGTTTGACCGCCATTTCAGGGCATCCGGCACATCGCCATAAAAGATGACCTTGCTAGGCTCCAAGCGTCTTTCCATCTCCAGATAGCCGGACATGAACAAATCCGCGCATTCCGGGTCTGCCTGCGTACCGACAGATGACACAATGACATCACCGCCGACAGGCTCACCATCAAAGCACCACTCGTAGCTGTCCGGCGTACTCCATGCAATAGTCGGGATGACGGTAATGCCGTGATCCTGCCAGTAGCGGCCTAGCCAGTGCTTGCGGTAGTGGTTGTATATCTGGATGGCTTTGGGGAAATCCGTGTACATGGAAAAGTCCGGGGTTGCAACGCAACGGAACCCGGACAGCATCGGTAAATAGACATCCGGCGCAGTCCACAGACGGTTAAACTGGTAATCGTCAATGAAAAAGTGGACACTGTGCGCGGGTCTGTCCTCTACATCGCAGCCCTTGGCATAGTTAAAGCCTATCCACGTTTCTGCATCACAGTGGACAGGCTCAAGCTCTGGTATGCCAAACTCACCAACACCGGAATAGATGCAGCGGTTCAGGTTTTCGTAGTTGCGCGTTTGCCGATAGCTTTCAGACATAATACCTCAACAACAGAAAAACCGCTGCCCGGTCAAAGGTAGCGGTTTTCCCGAAAGGAGTGATTCATCCCATGAGCAAAGAATCCCATGTACACGTTCAGCGCAGCCCCATGCTCTACGCTGAATCGCAGTTTAATTATAACACAGGTATGCGTGGGAATGTTGGGAACTTTTGGACAAAAATGGTCAACTTTCGGACTTTTCCGGGTTTTCGTCCAGATAGCGGGTCACTTTCTTGCGTACACCGCTGCCCGTGTACACGCCGGGGAGCTGCCCGGCCACTGCATCCCACGTCATGCAGTCCAGAAACTTGAGGCGGAAAATCTGCCGGATAAAGCTGTCTGGGATGTCATTGATGTACTGCGTCAGCCGCTCGCGCTCATGCTCGCACTTGTGCTGCATCTCGACAATCTGGGCATACAGGTCAGCGCATTCAATGGCTCCGGCCTCCACCTTGCCTGCGCCCGTGCCGCCACCTTTGGGCATCCCGGACAGGTCAGGGCTTGACGGTGATCCAGTCCGTTCCTCGATGTCAGCAGCCCGCCTCTGCAAGTCCGCAATTTCACGATTCAGCCAAAACAGCTGCGATAACTCTTTGATGGTCATTGTACCGCCTCCCTTGCGCTCTTGACCTTAACCTTTAGCGCGGACAACAAGCTATCCTGCGCGTCCTCTTTTCGATCCAGTGCCCGGATGACATCTTCATCCACGCCACCCTGAACAATCAGATTATGGATGATACACGGCTCTGTCTGCCCCTGCCGATGCAGCCGCTTATTGGCCTGCTGGTATTGCTCCAGTGCCCACGTCAGGCTGAACCAGATAACGTGATGCCCGCCAGCTTGCAAATTAAGCCCGTAGGCACAGCTTGCCGGATGAGCAAGTAAAATATCGACCTCGCCAGCATTCCACGCCTGCGCGTCCTCTGCGCCACCGTAGACGCGCACCCGCAGCCCGGTGGACTTTAGCGCGGTCTGTAAACGGTCTGCATCGTGCTTGAATCCGTAGAATACAAGCGCGTGTTGCCCGCCCAGCTGCTCCACGACTTCCAGAAAGGCAGCAATCTTGCAGCCATGGACGATCTGCACATCGCCGTTCTCATCGTAGACGGCCCCGTTGCACAGCTGCAACAGCTTGCCCGTCAGAACGCCAGCACTCCCGGCGGTAATCACGCCGTCCTCGACTTCCAACAGGGCATCCCGTTCCAGCCTGTCATACGCCTGTTTTGCGGCCTTATCCAACACCACGGGGATGTTATCGGTGATACAGTCAGGCAGTGACAGGTAATCAGCGGCTTTCATGCTGATACAAATATCGGACAGCTGCCGATAGATGTCCTCCTGTGCGCCCACCTTGGGCCGATACGAAAAAATCTGCGTCCGGCTCCGCTTGTCCGGGGTGAAATATATCTCCCGGTATGCGGTAATCGTGCGGCCCAGCCGCTGCCCACCGTCCAGCAGGTAAATCTGCGCCCACAAATCCATCAGACCGTTGGATGTTGGTGTACCCGTCAGCTCGACAAGGCGGTGAATCTTAGGCCGGACAGTCTTTAGGGCACGGAACCGATGGGAACGGGGATTCTTAAAGCTGCTGCTTTCGTCCAGAACGACCATATCAAACGGCCATGCCCGCCCGCACTCCTGCACCAGCCACGGAATGTTTTCTCGGTTGATGACGTAGACATCTGCCTGTGTAGCCAGCACCCGCCGCCGATGAGCCTCCGCGCCCAGCACCTCGACCACCCGCAGCCCTTGGGTCTGTTCCCACGTTGCGGCTTCATTCTGCCATGTGGCTTCTGCTACCTTCTTCGGGGCCACCACCAGAACGCGGTTCACGGCCCAGCAGTCGAACTTTAGGCAGCGGATAGCCATGAGGGTTATGGCGGTCTTGCCCAGCCCCATATCGAGGAACAGGCCCACCGTGGGGGATTCCACGATGCGGTTAATGCAATACTGCTGATACGGATGCGGGGTGAACGTCTTACACGTCATCGGGGCTGTCCTCCATCGTCTTGAAGAAATCCTGATCCATGAGGTAACGGCAATACTCGGCTACCTGTTTGATCTTCTCCGGGCTGTCCACTCCAGAGAACACGGTAAACCCGGCATCCCGAATTTTCTGCTGCACATACTCCTGCCTTGCCCGCTCATGCTTGCCCGGCTGCTTGAGTTCCACGAACACGGTATGCCCGCCGGGTAACAGGATGACCCGATCTGGTACACCGCTCATGCCGGGGCTTTCAAACTTCAGGCACATGATCTTGTCCTCCAGCCCCTCGACAGTCCGCTTCAACTGCCGCTCGATAGAGCTTTCCAACTTGACCACGCCGCCCTTTGCTTTTTGGTTCTGCACTTCTTGGCCTCCCATCTGCCACCGTCAAGCCCTTGTAACACACGCGCCCGCGCGTATATAACTATATTAAATTAGGCGTATTAGGTAATGCCTATTATCCCTAATTCCTATTTTTTATAATGTTTATAAAAATAATGTTACAATGTTACAATGATAGAATTTGACGGTGATTCAATAAAAAATCGTGTAACACTGCTATGTTACATCAATGTTACACGTTACAGCGGTTTTTAACACGAATGTTTCAATGTTACAGGTTTTGTTACATCAATGTTACACGTCCAGAGCATTGAATCCGCGCTGCACACCATACGGGCCAAACCGCTGAGTTCTTGGGTTTTTCTGCCATTCCGGGAGATTGCTCAACACGGCGTTGATCTCCCGAACGTCCCCCGGTTTGATGTCCTTGGCGGCTCCATTGAACAGCTCGCACCAGACCTCCAGCGCACAAATTCTATCACGCTTAATCATCGTGTAGCTACCTCTGTCACCACCAGCCCAGAAATCCCTGCGCCGGGAGAGATCGCGTTTTGCCCAGTCATCCGGCACTTCTTTTGCAAGGAAATCCCGGATCAGGCCCTCTTTCGGAGAGGTTTCACGGTGCGCCTCCTGCACGGCACGGGCTGTAAACTCAATCTCGCCGGACAGATACAGGCTTTCGCCGCACTTCCAGCGCATTTTTGCTTCTGCCCAGACCTGTGCAATCACGTCATCTGTGAGGTCAGACCATACCTTTTTCTCGGTATCGTGGCATCCCACGTTGACGGGCCAGAAACGGCGGTTTCCCGTGGTATCCCGGAGAAAGGTAGTCTCGTTGCACGTTCCGAAGAACACGCACCGCCGGGGCAGCTCCTGCACATTCCGGCCATACGCGGCGCGGTAACGGTCAGCCCGCAGGCTGAGGAACTGTTTGACGCGGGAAACATCCGACAGGCGGAACGCATCCAGTTCGGCTACTTCCACCAGCCAGACACCCGGCAGCAGTTCAGAGGCATCCTTGCCCTCAAAGGTGCGGATGCTGTCATTGAACCAGCCGTGCGACATCTTATCCAGCAGCGTGGACTTGCCCAGACCCTGCGCCCCACACAGGATGAGCATATTGTCGAACTTAGTTCCCGGCTCATAGCACCGGGCCACCGCTGCCGTGAACATCTTGCGGGTGACAGCGGCGGTATATGGGCTATCCTCCGCGCCCAGATAATCCACCAGCAGCGTATCCAGCCGGGGCACTCCATCCCATTCCAGCGGGTCAAGATACTGCTGAACCTCGTTGAATGCGTGGGTAGCGGCGTGGATGTCAAGCGCGGCATCAATGGCGGCGCGTCCTGTGATCTGGTAGAGCTTTTCCAGCGTCCAGTACATACCATTGGAATCCGTATCGCTCCACATCCGCCGCTTGCGGTCAGCGTTCCACGGCAGAGCCGCCAGAACCTCACCGCGCCCGGAAAAGCTGTTCAGGGCAAAGCGGCCCTTGAATCGGATGTCATTCTCCAGAATGATGAGAACATTGTCGATGGTGGACTTGACCATGCCGGAATCCTTGCGGGCCAGTTTCGTGAGCCACGTCTTATCCGCTGCCTCCAGCTCGGCATCCGTGGGCTGTGCGGGGCCTAACGTGCCCTGCGCCGGGAGATTGACAACAATGCCCTCTGGGGGCTGCACGGTCACAAAGTCCTTTGCAGCCGCGTCATAGGCTTCAACCGCCAGCCTGTCCGCCACCGCCTTATCCGCGTGGGCCAGCTGGGTCATCGCGGTATAAGAGGGCAGACGGTTTACCGGGGTATCCTCAGCGGCGTTATCGTCCTGATCGCCGAACTTGTGCAAGCGTACCAGATCGAACGCATTCACCAGTTTGCTGCTGCATGGGTCAGTTGCGTGATGGCTGTACAGGAACTTGCCATTGTCGTAGACCACCGCGCCACCCGCAGTGCTGCCTCCCGTGTAGGTGAACCGCACTCCGTCACCATCCACCGGATCATAGATGCCCGGCAGAAATGTGGACATAGCACTGTAAATGTCATACGTCCGGCAGAATGCGCCCACGATGCCCTTTTTACTTTCGGGATCGCCCTGTTTCGTTGCCAGCACTTGCAGATTAGGGGCCGCACCCGGTACTTGCGGCCAGCTAGAAATCGCTTTCCAGTCCGCGTATGTACCCAGCACCATATCCGCCGATGCCAGCGGGCTGGTAGCCAGTCCAGTGTGATACACATACTCAGCATCCGCGCTGCAACTGGGCCAGTACATCAGGCGTTCCGGCTGGAAAGTAGTCGGGTCTGCGTACTGGATGCCGATATAGCTTGCCATCCGCCGCGCGATAGGCTCGTACTCATCGGGGCTGACACTGCGATCCAGAGGGATCACCACGCGCAGCCGGGGCTTGTTTGCGCAGTGCTTGCGGGTACTGTATACACAGTAGCTGACCATCATCTTGTCACACGCCGCGATGATGTCATCCGTTTTCCATCCGGGGATGTTATCGAAATCCAGCGTAACGACATCCCGGAACTGCACCGCGCTGGCCTTGCGCCGCCCACCAATGAGCGCACCGCCGACAAAGCCGCCCACATCTTTCAGGTCAGACTGTTGAGCCTTGGACATGGCGCAATAGGCCGCGAATGATTCATTTGTGCGCATCGGCTGCTGTAACCGCTGGTACAGTTCCGACACGCTCAGGAGTTGCTGTTTCCATTGGGTATCCCGCCGACTTGCGCCGACAGAAATTGTGATTTGTCTATCCATATTGCACCTTAACCCTCCCGCCAGTAGGCGGGTAACGGCTTATTTGAAGATTTTGCCCGTAGCCTTATCACGCAGGGCAATCCGACCCACTACCTCGAATCCGGCGAAATCGGTCATGGTTTTGATGCAGTGGATCAAGCTGGAGATGGTCTGCATCTGCTTGGCCTCCTGCTGCACGACAGGCTGCATACCGTAGTAGGCCGTGGGATCGGGATACCCGGACGCATTGGATAAAGGGTTCTTGGGGTTCATTTCTTCTGTTCCTCCGTTTGCTTTTTAGGGGCTTTCGGGGCACTGGAACCTTTGCCTTTGCTGGGCTGCAACGGGGAAAAATCGACTTCTGCGGTCTTTTTGACGTGTACACCGTGATCCTGTAAGTGCTGGTAGAACAACACATAGTCCGCCAGATCGTCCTCTTGATAATGGGCGTACTTGTCCTTTACCAGACTGAGCATCGCGGCGACACGGTTCACGGTCTTGGGCGACAGCCCGCATTCCAGCATCGCAACAAATACGAGATACTGGGAACGAATGGCGATGGCCTCTTTCTGTTGATCCGCCAGTCGTGTAGCTGTCCTGACCGCGACATCCGTGATGATCTTTTTCTGCCGACACGTCAGCCCATCGTAATGCGCTTTCATGGGTAAATCCTCCCTTACTGCTTAGGTTTTGGCGTTTTTCAGGGCCTCGCGCTCATCCATCAGGATTTTGCCCAGCCAGTTCTGGCCGGGGGTCTTGGCGCACACAGGGCAGACGCAATCACCGAAAAAGTTATCATGCCAGTAGTTGCCCTCAATCAACTCCGCGTCACCCGTGGCAATCAGCTGCAATGCCAGCTCCGGGTGGCTGCTGAACTTGGAATGAACGACATCACGCATCACATCCACTCGCATCTCATCCCAGCCCGGACGCACGTTGACCGTGCGCCCCAGCCGCTTAGCGGGGCCAGCATCCAGCGTGGTGAACTGCTCCCGGTCTGCGGGGTTCTCGCACTTCTGGGCCTGATACGCGGCCTCTGCGCTCTTATAGGCGTTTACCGTGCAGGGGTAGAAGTTGCTCAGGAAAGCGTACTCTTTATCGAAACTGATAATCTGGTTCATTTGTTCTTGCCCTCTTTCTTTTTGAAGAAATCCGCCAGACGCTCATGCCAGCGTTTGACCTTGCGTTCACGGATAGTGCCGTACTGGTCAACATCGAAATAAATGCGGGAAAGCTCAACGAGGCAGTTCAGAACATCCGCCGCTTCTTCCGCCAGATTTGCACGGGCCTCTGCCTCCGTGACGGGTGTAGGGTTCTCCCCGCGCAGCCGCCGGGCTTCTTTCAGTGCTGCCTTTCCCAGTTCCGCGCATTCCTCGCCCAGCTGTTCCAGTAGTGCAGGAGTTCCGATCTTGGCGGCAATGGGCGGCGTGTCGTTCTGGCTGCGCCAGATGTCCTTTTCAAATTCCAGCATTGTAGCCCCTCCTTAGTCCGGGATACACCTGTTATCCCACTTCTTATAAGCATCCAGATAGGTTTCACCCTTATCACCGTTATGGGTAATCTCATAGTACATACCATCCGAAACCGTAGTAGAAACCAGAGCTTTCCAGTTCTGGAGCGTCTTAGAGAACCACACCACGAACACATCATCGAGGGTAATCTGCTTGCCGTCCGTCACATCAACGTGCTTGTTGAAGTAATCAACGACAAGCTGCCGGGCACGGGTCAACATATCGGTATTGCACATAATGAAGTCCTCCTTTATCGAATGCCAATAGAAAACTGGGCAGCGGCAGCGGCTACGGCAATGGCGGCGTATACCACCTTTGCATCCGCCTTATGCTCACCGATACACAGGATCAGGAACAGAGCGGTAACAAGGGTATAGAAGATAAAGCAAAACAGAACCATAATTATTCCTCCTTGGCCATCAGGTCAATGCCACAGATGGGGCAAATTTTGCCGTCAGTGACTTTCACTCCACAGTTCGGGCAGCGGAGCCTTACACGGGTATCCACGCCCTCGGTATCTGCGGTACTCTCTGCACTTTCCAGATTCTTGGTAGCCTGTGCAAAGTAGCTGTCTTTCAGTTCGATGCCCAGACCGCGCCGCCCCATCAAAACGGCCTGATACGGTACAGAGCCGATGCCCGCGAACGGATCAAGCACAATGTCGCCGGGGTTCGTCCACAGGTCGATGCAACGCTCAATCACGTCCAGCTGCAACGGGCAGATGTGCTTTTCGTCCTTTTCATCGCGGGCACTCTTGCGCTGCAAGGTGTTGGACTGCCGCACATCCATCCAGACCGGGGATGCGTATTTCTGCCACACGTCCACCGGGAAGGATTCATGGTCGTGCGGAATCGGTTCGGGATTCTCGCCGGGCTTGCGGAACGTCACCACATAATCCGGCAGACCCTGCCGCGACATCGAAGAATCTTTGCGAATCTGCTTGTGTAGCAGCCCCAGTGCTTTCGTGCGCTGCATCTCGGTGACGGGGTTTTTCCAGATGCACACCTCCGAATGGAAGATGAATCCGTACTCGGTCATCTCCCGGATAATGTCACCGCGAAAATCCTTGATGCCGATAAAGCCATCACGGGATTTCATGGCGGGCAAATTCATACAGTGGACGGATACCAGTCGCCCCGGCATGATGGTACGGTACAGTTCGGCGATCAGATAGCCGAAATGCTGCTGGAACTCGCCGCCATCGCTGCTGTTGCCCATATCCCGGTCAGAGTTGGAGTAGGTGTACAGGCTGGCGAAAGGCGGGGAAAAGATGGAGTAGTGGATGCTGTTATCCGGGATACCGCGCAGCGTTTCCACGCAATCACCCTGATACAGTGCCCACCGCTGCTGCTTGTCGATAAGCTGGTTAAGCACATTCATGGTTAAATTCCTCCCATGCGGGCAGCTGCATAGCTGTCTGCGGTTCGTAGGGCGTGGTCAGGCGGCAAGTGCTTTGCAGCTCCTTTTTGACGATCTCGCGGGTCTGTTCGCCCATCGCGGTGCGCATCTTATCACAGTCAGCTTGTTTGCGCTCGATATTCGCCTTTACCGCGCCCTCTTTGGCACTGATAATGATGTAGACATCCACCGGGTTCTGCTGCCCGAAACGCCAGCAGCGGCGTACAGCTTGATAATACTGCTCGTAGCTGTCCGACAGCCCGGTGAAGATCATCTTGTGGCACAGCTGCCAGTTCATGCCGAATCCGGCGATGCTGGGCTTAGTCACCATTACCCGGTTAAAGCCCATCGAAAAGCCCACCATGCGATTGGACTTCAACAGCCCGGAATCGCTGCCCTTGACCTCTACGGAATCCGGGATGTACTGGTGCAGCATATCGCTTTCTGCATTCAGGTCGCACCATACAAGCCACTGATCCGCCGGGTCATCGTTGACCAGCTGGGCGGCGGCGGCGCACCGGGCCTCCAGCGTGTCCTTGCGGGCCTGTCTGCGCTGGGTCAGGGTCATGCTCTCAGTGATAGGCTCGTCACCGTCCACGATGATCTCATGGATATTCAGCGGCGGCAGATCGTAACCAGACAGGCTATAACCAAGGTCTGAGGGGCTGTTCATCACGACAGCCCAGCTACCTAACCACTGCCAGAAAACGTCCTCAGCGTGGCCTTTCAGCCGCCATTTAGAGGTCTGCCCGCCGTCATGTACAAAGAACATGGACAGCATCTCCGAATAGGACATGATGCCAAGGAACTCTGCATGATTGCCCAACTCCATGAAGTCGTTCGGCGCAGGTGTAGCCGTACACGCCAGCCGGAACGGAGTATCGCAGAACATATCAATGATCTGGTTTCGCACCTTGCCTGTAAACGATTTCAGGATGGATGATTCATCCAGTACCACGGCGGAGAACCGCTGCCCCTTGAACTTGTCCAGCTTCTCGTAGTTGGTGATATTGATGCCGGGTTGCAGCTGATCCGCATTCTCGCAGATCGTAACAGGGATGCCGAACCGCTTGCCCTCCATGAGCGTTTGCGGGGCAACGGCAAGAGGGGCCACAATCAGGGCCATCCCGCCGCGATCCTCGCAGGCACGGTGCGCAAACTCCAGCTGCATCAGGGTCTTGCCCAGACCGCAATCCGCAAAGATAGCGGCGCGGCCTTTGGCAAGTGCCCAGCGAACAATATCCCGCTGAAAACTGTACAGATTCGGATTCAGGTCATCCACGGATACCGTGATGCTGTCCGTATGCACGGCTCTTTCAGACTTGTGCTGTACAAAGTCGAGATAGTTTTCCATGCGATCCTCCCATTAGGTCAGGTCAATGGGCATTTCATCGACTTCTTCAACAGAATCCATGGTGACTTCCTTATAGACGTGATCGCCATCATCGAACTTTTCTTTTGCTTCTTCCTCGCTGTCTGCCTCAACATAGGCAAAGCCGGAAAACGCAACTTTGTAGCCGTGTTCGTAGATAACGTACTGAGTTTTAGCCATCGTTACTTCCTCCTTGTCTTTTTGTAGACCGCTTTTGTTTCAAACTCAATGTGACCAGCAGAAAACATAGAAGTTTCATTTACTCGTCTGTTTATCTCGGCCACCAGCTCCTCATCCGTAAATTTGCGGATGTCATGCTCAAAGCGGCGGTAATACTCATCATCGGGCAGATGCTCGACATAGCTGCCGTAATCCGCGCCGTCCCTTTCCGATTCTAAGAACATCATCTGCGCTTGAATCCGGGGCCAGATACGGTTAGAGAAATACAGGGTTTCTGCGGTCGTTACCCCGTATGTATTCGTGACGGCATCCACGAACACACCGCGCTTTCCGTGTTGCACACGGGAGATTTTGAGAATGCTTACCTCAAAAATATCCATGCGTTAGTCCTTTTTGAAGAACGTACCTACCCATCCATCGGCGTTGAGGGGCAAGCCCTGCGCCCACGGGATAGGCTGCGTCATAAGATGGGTGACATGATCCAGCATCTCATCCGGCGTACCGAATGCGGGGCAGTCGATCACGCACTCATCGTGGATGTGGAAAATAACGGGCAGCCCCGCCGCCTCCAGATGTTCAATGGCAAGGGCCAGAGCATCACGGGCAATGGCTTGCACGATGTTTTCCGTCAGCTTTCCGCCATAGGTTTCCACCCGCTGCCATTTCTTCGTCATCTGGTTCTGCCCCATGTAGTTGATGGACGCAGAGCCGAAACGGTTCACACCCACTTGCGGATTAACGTAGTACAGTTTCCGGGTGGACGGGAGCTGAATAGTCAGCAGGGATACGTTTTGCAGCGGGTCATATTCACGGGCAAAGGTAACGCCGTTGACCGTTCTTGCACCGCCAGCAGAAACAACGTGCATCACAGCATCGTCAATCTTGTACCACAGCTGGGCAATCTTCTTGTTTGCAGACCGCCAGCGGGTGACAATATCGGGCAGTTCTTCCTCATGCAGGCCCATTTTCAAAGCACCCATGTTGATAAGGGCATTCGGCCCGCCGTTGTAACCGAGGGCCAGTTCTGCCACCTTACCTTTTGCGCGGAGCGCGTATTCCGGGTTTCCCTTTTTGATGCGCTCGATAGGCACATTGAACATCTGGGATGCAGACGCTTCATAGATTTTGCCGTGAGTACGGAAAACATCAAGCCGCCATTCCTCGCCAGCCAGCCAAGAGATGACACGCGCCTCGATTGCAGAAAAGTCTGCGTCAATCAGCACGTTCCCCGGTGTAGCTATGAACGCCGTGCGGATCAGCTGCGACAGCGTATCGGGAACACTCCCGAAAATCATGCCCAAACCATCCGCTGACCGCTGCTTGACCAGATTTCGTGCGGGATCGAGTAGCGAGATATATGTACGGGGGAGATTCTGCACCTGAACCAGACGGCCAGCCCATCGCCCGGTACGGTTCGCACCGTAGAACTGCAACAGGCCCCGGACACGCCCATCAGAGCAGACGCACATCTCCAGCGCGTTATACTTCTTCGTGGATGTCTTGCCCAGCTCCTGCCGGATTTCCAGCATACGGGCCACGGATGCGCTGTTACCCTCACGGGATAACAGGGTATTCACGGTATCCTTGCGCAGATTGTCCACGCCGATGCCGTCATCCTGTTCATTGAGCCATGCGGTCAACTGTGCAACGCTGTTCGGATTGCTCAAGCCGGAAATGCTCTGCGCCTCTGCAACAAAGCGGTCATGCACGGTCTGGGCGATGTTCAATGCGCCCTCAACGAGTTGCATATCAACCGCCACGCCGCGCTGATTGATGCGCAGATCAGTTTCCCACTGTTTCTGCACCGCATCAGGCACGGGCACATTAGACAGGCGGCGTTCAATCTCCATTTCCGTTACAACGTCCTGCAAATTGTAATCCTTGAACAGTGCCCACTTATCAGGATCGTGGTAGTAATAGTTTCTGGTGCGCCCGCCATTGGCCTTAGAGGGCTTGCAGGGAACACAGAAATAACGGATAAGGGCTTTGCCCGTTGCCAGCTTGCGCTTGTCCTCTGGCAAGCCTAACGCCGTGCCTGTGATGCCCAGACCAGTGGTATAACCACAGTACAGACCGTGCAGCATGGTATCACGCCATTGGGCCGGAATCTGCTGACCGTAAACCTTAGACAAACACCCGAACTCAAACGCCGCGTTATATGCGTGTTTAATATAGTCCGGGTCAAACAATGCGCTGATAAGCCAAGGGGGAGGCTGCTCCTCACTGGCCATATCAACACACTGCACCTGTCCGCCATCCACGGAGTATGCAAATAGCAGAATCTCAAAATCGGGAGAATCAATGTATCGCCACGCCCCAGCCTTGTTGATAGGAACGCTGGAGAATGTTTCGAGGTCGATAGAAAGATGGTGCATTGATTGCCTCCCGCCGCTTTACTGGATCGGTTCGCCAGTAATGGGGTTGACGTTTGCCGCCTGCGGATAGGGAGTGTAACCCTGCACGGCAGGCTGGGCAACGGGCTGAGGCTGCGCCACAGGTGCAGCGACAGGAGCCGGAGCAGCAACGGGAGCCATGCCCGGTGTAGCCGTTGCACCCATAGTAACCTGTCCGGCGACATTTGCGGGGGGAGCCTCGATACCAGCGAAATCATCCTCGGCGGATGCACGGCCAGCCAGAACTTCACCATCGCGGGTCTTGAGGACGTTGTTCAGACCACAGCACATCTTGTTACCGCCCTTGTTCGTGCCAAAGAAGCGGATAGTCACCTGACCATACATACCGCTGTAAATCTCCTGCGGCTGGGCGGGAACCTTGCTCCATGTGCCATTGGCGAACAGCCAGCGGATGACCTGCGGCTGCTGTGCGCTGGATGCGCCCAGAACGTAGCAGCCCTTAGCCTCCGGGCCGTAGGGCTTGCCGGACTGGTTCACGCCGTCACCGTCATGCAGGACAGAGAACAGCGCAGTTTCCGGCAGGCAGAAACCGCCCCACTGGGAAGATGCAGCGGTCTGGGCTGCGGCGCGGATAGCTGCCTTGATCTGCTCCACCAGCGCGATATTGGTCTTAGGGATCAGCAGCGACACGCTAAACTTAGGCGTTGCGCCGGGGGTAGAGGGGCTGGCATACGCCTCATTGATATGGACGTAAGACAACCTGACCTCATCGGTCAAAACCTTACAAGGATCATTCTGGAACATATTAACTAACCTCCTAAAAAGTAGTAGTCTGGAAATTCCTTTCGGAAATCATTGTAAATAGAGCGGCGTTTTACGATCCGCTCATACGTTTTCTTGGTTTTCTGGATGTCACGGTAAAGGTCATCGTTTTGAGCATTTGCAATGGCCTTTTCGACACCATGCAGATTATCGGTATCCCGGTAGCAGTGTTCATAGATGCGCTCGGCCTCTTTCCACCGCTCCTTTGTGCGGACTTGCTCATCCGGGAACCAGAGATCAAGACAAGAGATCGCCTGCCTGTTATCCCATGCGTTCTTGAACATCAGGCGAATCAACTTCGTATACTTATCTTGCGTAACGGTATGAACCACCTTTGCAAAATCACCACAATACGAAAAGTTGATGCCGTGGAACCAGTCAACGCATGAAAACGACAGGGCATCAATCTTCATGCTTTACACCCGCAAAGTCTGCTTCGGCGGAACTGTATGCAGGCCGCTTATCGCTCTCTTTTGCCAGTGTAGGCGCACCCATCGGCCTCACGATCTGATCCTCCAGCAATTCGCCAAAGTGCTTCTTGCCGATGACCTTTTCCAATTCGGAGAGGCTTTTCGGCTTATAGTCGTAGATCAGAGCGCGGTCAATGCCGCTGTCCAGCAGCGTTTTGATGGCGGTATCCGTGTCCGCAAAAGAACGGACACTGCGGCCAGCAACACACTTATAGCCCTTGATGGGATGACCCTGCATCAGCCGTTCCAGCGCGTAGTCCTTGATGGAACCGTACCAGTGAATGAGGTTTTCGCCCACGGTCAGCAGATCACCGATTTCATCATCGGACAGGATGGGCGGCAGACCCAACATCTTACGGCCAGCCGGATCAGCGCATTCACCAGCCGGAATCTGACCGACAGGAATGCAATCCTTAAACTCAGCCAGTGCAGTGTTCTGTTCGGCACGGGCACGACACTGGGCCTTGCCACGGCAGAATCGGCACCAATCGCCGGGATTGAACTGCGCACCGTTGCCCGTAAAAGCGGCCTGTGCTGCGGGCTGTACGATTTTCCGGCCCCATTCATACAGAGCCTCGACAGTCGTTTCATAGGGGTGAACATCCTCAGTGATACGGGGCTGAACGATGGTCATGCGAACACGCTTGATCGTGTCACCGTACATCGCTTTATACTTTTCCACCGCACCGATGGCGTACAGCTTCATCTGCGGATTTTCCACAGGAGAAACAGGAACGCCCTTTCCGTGCTTGTAATCGGTGATGTCGATGATGTCATCACCAATCATCACATTATCACAAGTGCCGAAACCATCCGGCACAAATACAGAAAAGTCAACGTGTACCTCGCTTGCCGTGTACGGCATCACAGAATAGCCGTTCGCCTTTTCCATGAGGTGATCCGCGTAGAACTCAGCACAGTGGAGCATCTCGTCAGCGTAGTAGGGCTTGTCCTGCAACTTTTTGAGGGCGTTGTTGAATTTCTTCTTATCCAACTGCCCAAACTTGTACCGGGCATACAGTTCACAAAATTCGTGAGCCAGTGTGCCTTCCTCGGCAAAACTGCTGGTGCTGCTGGGGAAATTCAACTCAAAACGCGGAGCGGCGGTGCAATTCAGCCAGCGATGGGCTGAACTGCTGGAGCAGAGAGCGTGTTTACTCGGTGTAGGCATATCCACCCGCCTCCCTTAGTCGAACTTACCGCCCAGAGCGATGAGCTTTTCAGCGACCGCAGGATACTGCTCAGGACGCAGCTGAGGAATCGCCATAACGCCCATTTCGTTCAGGATCGCGGACAGCTGCGGCATCATGCCCTTGTCCAGCAGTGCCGCGCCGACCTTGGCGATGTCCTGCATGGTGTACTGGCGGGGCTGGGGCTGCTCAGTAGCAGGGGCTACCGTAGTAACAGGGGGGACGTTCTGCGGAGCGGCGGCAGTAGGCGCAACAGTCAGCGGCGGCTGAACAGCCGGGATAGGGTTTGCCACGGGAGCCGGAGCGGGTGCAACGGGCTGCTGGACTACGGGAACCTGTGCAACCGGGGCAGGGATAGGAGCCACGGGCTGCTGCGCTACGGGAGCAACAGGGATCTCAGATGCGGGGGTGAGCGGCGGAACGGGTGCAGGGCCGGGAACAGTGTGCGGCGGCTCAATGGGGGCCGTAGCCGGGGCATCGGGGGTCTGTACGCCGGGAGCCTCGACCTGTGCGGGAACTTCCTCAGCAGCGGACTTGTCGCTCTTACGGCGGCGGGTCTGCTTCACTGCCTTGTCAGTGGCATCAGCGGCGTTGATGACAGGCTGAACCTTGATCTCGCCAAAGTTAGAAACGGCGGTAGCCAGATTGTTCACGGCAGCGGCCAGTTCGGGGGCCTCAATGAGAATCTTAATCTCCATAGTGATTTACTCCTTTTCTTTCACGTTCGGCTTTCCACGCTTGATACCGGGCCTCGTTCTGAGGGTCAGCATAGAATGCCTTTGCAGACTGCAAAACGGTAGCGGCCAGCAGATTAACTTCTGCCGGGGGGATCAGCTTCGGAATGATCTTCATGGTTTGCTTCTTCCTCTCTGACTTTTTCCTCCAGACGATCCAGAGCCGCGAAAATGCGATCCCGCGTTCCATCTCTGGGGCCTGTCCTACCATTGATGACCTCGGACAGATATGCGGGGTTATAGCCGCATTCATCCGCCAGTTCCTTCATCTTGATCTGCGCGACATGACATCGCGCTTTAACTTCGCCTGTCCATGCTTCAAGCATTCAATGACCACCTCCTATCTCAGTCAAAAAAGTTTATATATCAGTTGAATTTATTTGACTTTTGCGCTATAATCGAGGTGTCCAATCACAATTACATACGCTGAAAACAAGCTCACGGGATGACTGTTCCCTAGGGCCTAGTTTCTTATAGTCAAATTATTTTGACTGACAACGATATTATAGCAAAAATAATTTGATTGTCAAGAGTTTCAGCAAAAATAGTTTGACTGAACGGAGGCAGTTATGTCGTTTTATGATCGGTATGTGGACTGCTGTAAATCGGATGGCATCGAACCCGCATCCCAGTATGCCGCTGATCTCTGGAATGTAACACGGGCAACAGTGTCTGCATGGAAGAAAAACGGGAATGCGCCACGCGGCGATATTGTGGCGCGAATATCTGCGCATTTTAATGTGTCCGCTGATTATTTGCTGGAGTTGACGGATGAAAAGAAACCCATACAAGAACCCTACACGGCACAACCGAAAATCCTGAGCCTGTATGATGCACTCGATGCAGACGATCAGCAAAAAGCACTATCTTTTTTGGAGTTCATGCTTACGGATGGAAAGTATCGGGTAGCCACAAACACACAGGCGGGTGCGTAAAAGAATCGGCAATCTGATATACTTAGATTTTGGAAAAAATGGAGGACGGTAACATGGCAAACTATACGACCAGCACAAGCGACAAGTCGAGAGATAGAGCGGTCAAGCTGCTGCTGTGCGGCGGAATTGGTCTGCACTATTTCTACGTTGGCCGGATCAAAGCCGGGCTTATCCATTGCATCATTGGACTGGCCCTCTACGGTATGATTGTGGTGAGCATTCTGGATGCGGAGTTACACGCCGCCATTCTTCCCGGCATCTTCATGCTGCTGGCGTTCAACGTACCTGACCTAATCCGGCTGAAACTGGGCAAGTTCCGGGATAACGTGGGCGATTATCTGCGGCAATAAAAAAGCCCGCGCAATGGCGGGCGGGTGATGGCATGAAAAAAGAGAACGAAATCCGGGCAGTTGTCTACGCCCGGTACTCATCCCATTCGCAAACAGAACAGAGCATAGAGGGCCAGATAAGCGCGGCTCAGGTGTACGCAAAAGCCAAGGGATACACCATCGTCAAAGAATATGTTGACCGGGCTAAAACGGGTAAAAACGACAACCGCGAGGCTTTCCAGCAGATGCTGTCCGACACGGCAAAGCATGAGTTTTCGGTCATCATCGTCTGGAAGGTAGACCGTTTCGGGCGAAATCGTGAGGAGATCACGTTCAACAAGTACCGCTGCAAAAAGAATGATGTCCGGGTGGAGTACATCGCCGAGGCCGTTCCAGACAGCCCGGAGGGTGTCATTCTGGAAAGCGTTCTGGAGGGCATGGCAGAGTATTACAGCTTGCAGCTTGCCCAGAACATCCGCCGGGGCATCCGTGCCAGCGCAGAGAAGTGTCAAGCCATCGGCGGGCACTGTTCGCTGGGATACGCGATTGACCCTAAAACGAAAAAGTATGTCATTGACCCGGATACCGCGCCCACGGTGCAACTGATCTTTGAGAAATACGCAGAGGGCTACACCGGCATGGATATTGTGCGGCTGCTGAACGAGAAAGGACTACGCACCGTCCGGGGCAAGCCGTTTACTAAAAATTCCCTCTGGACGATCCTCAAGAATGAACGGTATGCGGGTGTATACCTGTTCAAAGATGAGGTGCGCGTAGAGGGCGGAATCCCCGCGCTGGTCAGCCGTGAAACATTTGACAAGGTGCAGGAGATGCTGGAGATCAATCACCGATCCCCGGTGAACACATGGAACCGGGCAACGTATCTACTGACGGATAAGCTGTTCTGCGGGCACTGCGGCTCTAAGATGGTGGGCGAATGCGGTACATCCCGAACGGGCGCAACGTACAACTATTACATCTGCGCCGGGAAAAAGCGGGAACGGAACTGCTCTAAGAAAGCGGTTCGGCAGGACTGGATAGAGAAAGTCGTATTACAACAGATTCGCCGGGTGCTGTTCGATCAGGAGTTTTTGGAGTTTATCGCGCACAAGGCCTACACCTACTATCTGGAGGAAAAGAAAAAGCTGGATCAGTCCGCCGCGATAAAGGCGCAACTGTCCAGCGTAGAAAGTTCCATTGATAATCTGATCCGGGCGATGGAGGCGGGTATTTTCAGCGCATCTACAAAATCCCGGCTGGATGATCTGGAAAACCAGAAAGCAGCTCTCACCCGGACGCTGGCCGAAATTAAGCTGTCAGAAGAATCTTTCGACCTCACAGAAGATCGCATCCTGTTCTTCCTTGAATCCATGCGCGGGCTAGATATGGATGACGTAGACAGCCGGAAACGGCTGGTAAAAACATTCGTGAATGCCGTGTATCTGTACGATGACAAAATCACACTGGCGTTCAATTTCACGGATTCATATGAAAAACCAGAGATTATAGAGCTGGCGGACATCGCGGATGGTGTCGTTGAAAAGTTCGTACACCGTGCGTCATGCTCCACCATACAGTTCGTACTCGAACCCAATTCTCTATGAGAAAGGGTTCGGGTATGTTTTTTGTTTACAGGAGGTTCTGCGGAGGGAGTACGCAGAGCGGTAAACGAGCAAAGGCAGGGTATCATCGTGGTGATGGTATCCTGCCTTTTGTTTTGCGGGATCAAGGTCGCTTTGTGCGAACTTGATCGTCCCCCTATATGGCGCGTTTGGGAGTAGTCGCTGCGTACGTGCGTACACGCTCCGCAGGGATTCTAAGGGGCTTGACCCCTTGGCACACAGACTTTGGCACAAAGTCT
>ENA-ORIC01000416-ORIC01000416.1-human-gut-metagenome-genome-assembly--contig:-NODE-416-length-55604-cov-7.750248_pt1 | contig 55604 bp, 49 predicted proteins | sample MGYA00243023_ERZ508732 | MGnify/ENA primary metagenome ERZ508732 (study PRJEB26277, sample SAMN04329767) | human gut metagenome | biome: human-associated habitat | host: Homo sapiens | place: USA... | reverse complement strand
ATTAGGAGAAAATGGAACAAAAGAAGAGTTAGCTCAATTATTTGTAGATGAATATAAAGAAATGATAGAAAGTATAAGAAAATATGGAGGATTTTATATAGGAAGATATGAGCTATCAGAAGCAGGAGTGCAAAAAAATCAACCAACATTAGTAGAAACAAATTGGTATAATTTATATAATGCTTGTAAAGATACAAAATTACAAGCAAGTGAAAAAGTAGAAACACGAATGATATGGGGATGCCAGTGGGATGTCACATGTAATTTTATAGCAAATAAAGGAGATAAAAAAGATATAGCAGATTCAAGAACATGGGGAAATTATAACGATAGTGAAGGTGATGCAAAAGTAATAGTAACAGAAAATGGAACAGAAACAAAAAAATATGGAAGTAAGCAAAATACAGGATACAGTGAATATTGGAAAGCAAACAATATCTACGATTTAGCAGGAAATTGTTATGAATGGACACAAGAGGCGCTCAGCGTTAACGGCCGAGCTGTTAGGGGAGGCAATTACGGCAGCGGTGGCTCTGGCGCTCCAGCTTCTCTCCGCGGAAGCTACAGCTACTGTCCAGACTTCGGCAGCAGCAATCGGTTCTCGTCCCACTTTAATAATAAAGTAGCACTGAACTCTAGAGCGTGAGCATCAGAGTGAAGAACAATTATTAAGTAGACATAATAAAAGCTAAAAGCAGGCAATAAGCCCAACTAATAGCGAATGAAATACGCTATACTTGAAAAAAGGTCTTGTCTAGCCAAGTGAGTAATTCTGTTAATATTTACCAAGTAAATATTAAGCATAAAACTGAGCAAATTCAAAATTGCTCAGTTTTTATAATATTAAAAAAGAAAAAATATATTATTACAAACTTCTAAACAATTAATTAAAAAAACTTAAAAATCAACAAAAATCGAAACCGTGTGTCGAACTTTGACATACGGTTTTTCTGGACAAGTCAGCATTTAGGCTATATAATTTACTTGTTAACAAATTTACGTAAATCTAGATTAACAAAATTAAATCAAAAAATTAAATCCAAAGAAAAATCCAAAAAATAAAAACAATAAAATTATATGAGGAGGAGTGCGTTTGGTAACAACAGAAAACAAAAAAGAGGTAAAATTATTACAACCAAAGATAGACATAGTGTTTCAAAGTTTATTTAATGCCAAGAACAAAGAAATAACAAAAAGCTTTGTAGAAGCATTGCTAGAAGAAAAAATAGATTCAATGATAATAAACAATGAAAAAGAAATAACTAGAGATAAACCAATAGACAAATTAGGAATATTAGACTTAGAACTGGATATAAATAATAAAGAAAAAGTAGACGTAGAAGTACAATTACTAAAAAATGACGAATTTATACATAGACTATTATTTTATTGGTCACGAATATACTCAAAACAAATACATAGAGGCGACGAATATACCAAAGCAAGAAAAGTAGTAATAATTGCAATAACAGATTTTGAAATAGATATAACTAAAGAGTTAAAAAGAATGGAAACAATATGGAACATAAGAGAAAAACAAAATCCAGAAAAAGTGTTGACAGACCTGCTGGAAATACGTATAATAAATCTAAAGAGGATAAGAGAAGCATACCAAAAAGACAAAGAAAGCAAAAAGAACCAATGGGTAATGTTTTTAGAAGATCCAAACTCTAGGGAGGTTCAAGAAATTATGGAAAAGAATGAAGACGTAAAAAAAGCAGTAGTAACAGTAAGAGAAATGAGCGAAGACGAAAAAATGGAAAGACTAGCAGAACTAAGACAAAAAGCCATAATGGACGAAAAAGCATTATACAACACTGGAATTAGAGAAGGAAAAGAACTTGGAAGAGCCGAAGGAGAACAAAAGGAAAAAATTGAAGTAATAAAAAGAATGCTAAACGATAATTTAAACATAGAAATGATAAAAAAATATACAAATGCAACAGATGAAGAAATAGAAGAAGCAAAAATAAAGCTAAAATAAAGCAAAAAGCTAACTAATTTACAAAAAAACTTCGCCAATTTAGGCGAAGATTTTTTTTGCTTTATCTATATCATCTTGTGTTGCCACTCTTACTCCTTCGAGAGGATAAGACAACCCTAGATTTGTCCATTTAAATTTACCCATATCGTGGTAGGCAAGGAAATCTACCTTATCAACAGTTTTTAAAGAAGAGATAAATTCTTTTAATTTAAGTAAATCTTCTTCTTTATCTGTATAACCAGGAACGATAACCTGTCTAATCCACATATGTTTACCTTTGGAGTCTAAATACTTAGCAAATTCTAATTCTTTCTGATTAGAAACACCAGTTAGGTCTTTACAAATCTCATCATTAATACACTTTATATCAAGTAAGAATAAATCTGTTAAATCAATTAATTTATCGACCTTATCTGTGATGCTTATTACACCAGATGTATCAATAGCAGTGGAAAATCCTTTTTTCTTTAATTCTTCAAATAAAGCAATTAAGAAATCAATATGAAGCAAGGGTTCACCACCACTAACTGTAACTCCGCCACCAGAAGGAATTATATAATTTTTATATCTTTCGATTTTGTCCAAAACTTCTCTAACTGAATAGATAGTGCCACCTTGATGAGTCCAAGTATCTCTATTTTGACAATATTTACATTGAAGATTACAACCTTGTGTAAATATTACAAATCGAATACCTGGACCATCAACAGCACCAAAAGTTTCGAACGAATGAATAGGGCAGTTTATTGAGTCTATATATTGCATTGTATTGTGGTCCTTTCAAAACTAAATTTTTTCGTGAATAGTTCTATTTATAACATCTAATTGTTGCTCTCTTGTTAATTTTACAAAGTTTACTGCATAACCTGAAACACGAATTGTAAGTTGAGGATATTTTTCTGGATGTTCCATTGCATCTACAAGTAAAGCTCTATCAAAAACGTTTACATTAATATGATGTCCTGATTGCATAAAGTAACCGTCTAACATACTTACTAAATTACCAATTTTTGTTTTTTCATCTTTTCCAAGAGTACCAGGAGTGATTGAGAATGTGAAAGATATTCCATCTTCTGAATACTCATAAGGTAGTTTGGCAATAGTATTCATTACTGCTAAGGCACCATTTGTATCTCTACCGTGAAGAGGGTTTGCACCAGGTCCAAATGGAGCTCCGGTTCTTCTTCCATCAGGAGTGTTTCCTGTATTTTTGCCATATACAACATTTGATGTAATAGTAAGAATAGATTGTGTTGGCTTAGAATTTCTATAAGTTATATGACATTCCAATTTCTTCATGAAATTCTTTACTAAATTAACGGCAATTTCGTCAACTCTATCGTCGTCATTTCCGTATTTAGGGAAATCGCCTTCAATTTCATAATCTGTTGCAAGTCCATCTTCATTTCTAATAACTCTTACCTTAGCATATTTAATAGCTGATAAAGAGTCGACAGCTACTGAAAGACCAGCTATTCCACAAGCCATAGTACGAAGTATAGTTCTATCGTGAAGAGCCATTTCTAGAGCTTCATAAGAATATTTGTCGTGCATATAGTGAATAGCGTTTAAGGCTTTTATATAAATTTTAGCAACATAATCAAGCATTTGGTCATATTTAGCCACAACTTCATCATAATCTAAATATTCAGATGTGATAGGAGCATACATTGGTGTAACTTGCTTACCGGTAATTTCGTCTTTACCACCATTGATAGCATAAAGTAGCGCTTTTGCTATATTAGCTCTTGCACCAAAAAATTGCATTTGCTTTCCAATTCTCATAGCAGATACACAACAAGCAATACCATAATCATCTCCTAAAGAAGCTTTCATCAAATCATCATTTTCATATTGAATAGAAGAAGTTCCAATGGAAATTTTTGCACAATAGTCTTTAAATGCTTTTGGCAAGTTCTTTGACCATAAAACTGTTAGGTTAGGTTCTGGAGCAGATCCTAAATTCTCTAAAGTGTGCAAAATTCTAAACGAACTTTTTGTAACCATAGTTCTTCCGTCGATTCCCATACCACCAATACTTTCAGTAACCCATACAGGATCTCCGCTAAATAAAGAGTTATATTCAGGAGTTCTTAAAAATCTAACCATTCTTAGCTTTATAACGAATTGATCTATTAATTCTTGAACTTGAGATTCTGTTATTGTTCCAGCTTTTAAATCTCTTTCAAAATATATATCTAAGAAAGTAGAAGTCCTACCAAGAGACATAGCAGCACCGTTTTGGTCTTTTATTGCTCCTAAATATCCGAAATATAACCATTGAACAGCCTCTTTAGAATTAGAAGCTGGAAGAGATATATCAAAGCCATACTTTTCAGCCATTTTCTTTAAATCTTCAAGTGCCTTAATTTGTTCTGCTATTTCTTCTCTGTTACGAATTATTTCCTCTGTAAACTCGTCAACATCTAAGATGTCTAATTCTTCTTTCTTTTCAGCAATTAAAGCATCAACACCATAAAGAGTAACTCGTCTGTAATCTCCTATTATACGTCCACGTCCATATCCGTCAGGGAGACCAGTCAAAAGATGATGAGTTCTTGCAGCACGAATATCAGGAGTATAAACATCAAAAACACCATCATTATGAGTTTTTCTTAAGTTGTGATAAATATATTCAACATCGTCATCAACCTTATAGCCATAAGCTTGGCAAGATTTCTCGACAATTCTAATACCACCATTTGGCATAATAGATCTTTTTAAAGGGGAATCAGTTTGAAAACCAACAATCTCCTCTAAGTCTTTATCTAAGTAACCAGCATTATATCTATTAATTCCAGAAGGAGTGCTTGTATCAATATCTAAAACTTCATGTTCCTTTTCTAATTTGAACAAATCTAATACTTCATCCCATAATTTTTTAGTTTTAGGAGTTGACCCTTCTAAAAAATCTGCATTTCCAATATATGGGGTGTAATTTTTTTGAATAAAATCTCTAACATTGATTTCATTACACCATTTTCCTTTTTCAAAATTTTCCCATTGTTTAAATTGCATAAAAATTACCTCCTATCAAAAAATATGTCAATAATAATATTACCAAAACAAAAGATAAAAATCAATGAAAAAAATGTAAAAAGACATAAAAAAACCTGTGACAATTTTGTTGTCAACAGGTATAATGGATTATTAATCGGCACTTTCTGCGATTGCTTTTGAAACTTTATAAATTAATTTTTGTCTTTCAGGAGAACATTTCTTTAAAAGATTGCTGAATTCATTTGCTAGATATGTATCATTTGCATCTGAAGTTCCAGATAAAATATAACCTTCAGATACTCCTAAAATAGTGCAAAATTGAGACAATCTTTTTAAGTTAATATGAGAACTACCTCTTTCTACTCTACTAATAAATGCTACTGAAAGATTAGTTTTTTCTGCTAATTCTTGTTGAGTCAAATGTGCTCTTAAACGAGCGTCTTTTAATCTAGAACCAATAATAGTATAATCTACTGCCATAATTTTTCACCTCTTATTTTTGATACTATAAATATAACATTTATGCTAAGTTTTGAACAGAAACCGAAAAGTATAACTATTTTACTATAAAGTAAAGTAACGTGCAATAAATACTTTCAAAATAAATAAATGATTTGGAGAAACAAAAAATAAATTTGATATTTACTTTAATAAAATAAAGTGATACAATAAACAAAAAAAGGAGGAAAATCATGAAAGATATATTAAAAAAATCAGGAATAAGCTCAATAATTGTAGCAATAGTTTTTGCAATACTAGGAATAATCATGCTTGCACATCCAGAAGGCGTGGAAAAAACAATAACAACAATATTAGCAATAATTGTATTACTTATAGGAGTGGAAAAAATAATCAGCTATTTTGCATTTAAGGGAAATGGCGATTTATACAATTATGAATTTCTAATAGGAATAGTTGCAATATTACTTAGTATAGCAATGCTCATTTATTCAGAAATATTTACAACAATATTTAGAGTTATCATAGGAATATGGATTGCATACGAAGGAATTATGAAAATGGGAATATCACTAAAATTAAAAGGTGTAGGAGTAAACTTATGGATCCCAATGTTAATATTATCATTAATAACACTAATTGCTGGACTTTATATAATATGTAATAAATCAACAATAATAGTAGCAACAGCAGTAATAATGATTGTATATGCAGTAATAGAGATTATAGATGAAACAATATTCATGAAAAATGTAGATAAATTATTATAAGCTTAGGAGAAACAAATGAGCAATTTCGAGGAAAAACAAAAATTGATAGATCAGAACATAGTTCTAGTGCGCCAAAGCATTATAAGAGCAGAGAACAGGTTTGAACAAATAGAAAAAAGCAACATAGAGAATAAGGAAATAAGCCTAAAAATGATAGGCAACATTATTAAGAAAAGACGCGAAGTACTAACAAAATTAGAAACAATAAATAACCAGGAAAATCAACTAATAGAAATAAAAGATCAGAGCTTTATTAAAAAAATAATCAACAAAGTAATACATTTTTTAGAGAAAAATAAAAGTATGCAAAAATGTTAAATAAGTGGTCATGTAATCGACCACTTATTTATTTTATAGAACAGCTCCTAAAATCAATATGCCAATATTATCATTGTAAATTTGATTAAACTGAGAAAGAGGAAGAGGATTTTCTCCCAAACCAGCTTCAATAGTGTGACCGGGGCGTCTGTATTGTTGTAAAAACCAATCTTTATATCCTGCAAAGCTAGATTCATAAGGAACATTAGCTAGAGTATATCCACTAACTCTTGCAAACTTTTGCCCTATTGAATAAGCTTCCTTAGGAGCATAGTCTTGAAATTGCCAGTAAATTTCTTTTCCTTGTGTGTGATAAGTTAAAATAAGCCTAAAATTATGAGCTAAAGTAAAATCGTAAACGGCTAGAGCTTCAGGCTCGGTTAAAGGTCCAAAACCAACAAAATCACGAGGAGCAGGAGAAGTATACCCTTGTGCAAATTTTATTTTTTTTGCATTCTCCCAACCAGCAGGAAATTGTAAATTTAAATCCACACCCTTGATGTTAGCTTTCCAACCATTAGGAAAAGGAATATCTGGATACTTACTAGCAATATATCTTGCATAAATATAAGCATTAGAAGTAGAAGAAATATTGCCATTAAGCAAATCAACACCATCAGGATTAACCAAAGGAATAAGATAAATAGTAGTACTATTTAATAAGTTTTTAACATTATATCCAGAAATACTTGAATTTTGATAATAAGCAATACACATATTCTCTAAAAATTTCATTAAAAGAGTAGTAGTAATATACTCATTGGCGTGAGTTGATGCTAAATAACAAACCTGCTTTGAGCCAAAACCTAATTTAACGGAATAAATAGGATTATCCAGAACACTGTATCCAATCGTATATAATTTTAAAAATGGGTATTTAAAAATTAACGCATCCAAATCTTTTTTTAAAATAGAAGAATTATATTTAACAGAAGGATTAACAATCATAAATATAGTAAGATGTAAAACATCATACCCTCCTTTCATCTGAATTTATTAATATTATATTTTTAATGGAAAGTTTTAGAACAATCATTTGTAAAAACAGAGCAGTTTACTCAAGAATTGCTCTATTAAAAAGTCGAAATTTGCCATACGATTTTGCTGGACAAAGTAATACTTACGGAGTATAATTAAGCGGGAGCTAACGATGAAGGAAAAAAGAAAAAATAAATTAAAACAATCAATAATATCAGTAATAATTATATTAGTAGCATTACTCGCTGGAAATATAGTAGCAGAAGATAAAATACAAGAAAATACAAATGAAACTGTGCAAACAAATACAGAAAACAATAGCAACATAAACATAGAAGAAATTCCGCAGTATTCTGGGACAACAGTTATAACTATAAATAATGATGTGCCATATTTCGAAGAAAAAGATATTAGTACAACAGACTTTGAGTATTATTCAAATCTTGATGAACTAAATAGAGCAGGAGTTGCATTCGCAAATATCTGTAAATTTACAATGCCACCTGCAGGAACTAAAAGAGAAGGACTTTCGTACAAGCCAACAGGTTGGAGTCAATATCTATATGGAGAAAACAATAGCAAGCATTTATATGAAAGATGCCATTTGATTGCTTGGCAATTAGGCAATGAGAATAATAATAAAAAGAATCTAATAACAGGTACATCACAGATGAATAGTGCAATGATAGAATACGAAAATATAGTTGCAAATTGGGTAAAGCAAAAAAATAAAGAAAACAAGGATTATCATGTTTTATATAGAGTAACACCTATCTATAAAGGAGACAACAAGCTTGCGTCAGGAGTTGAAATAGAGGCAAAATCTGTGGAAGAACAAGGAGTAAGTTTTAATAAATTTGTATATAATGTACAAGACAATTTTGAAATAAACTACAGCACAGGAGAAGCAAAACTAATACAATAAATATTAAGGAGAAGGTATTTGGAATTAAACTTAAACAAAGTGATTGATAGAATAAAACAAAATGATTTTGTGAAGAAGTTTATAAAAGAGTTAAGCAAAGAACTAAAAAATGGAGAAATGAAAATGGAATTTAATTTGACAGAAGGCGAAGAACTAGAATATGAAAGAGAAGAATTTAATTTCTTACAAGATTATTTTCAACAAGAGTTATCGGATACTAACAGTGGAGAAATATACATTGTAACTGATAAATACGAAAACGACGAATATCATAGATATAAAGTAACACAGTACAAAAACAACCTAGAATGTAAGTACATTGCATTTGCAAAAGATCTACCAGACAATGTGCAATTAAAGGATGTTGTTAGAAAAGTAGATGACAAATATATTTATGACCAAGAAGCTACACAATATGTGAAAGAGTCTTTAAACAATATTAAACAAAATATAATAAATAATAGATAATTGACGAAATTTGTAAAAAAACATTGATAAAAATTTGATTCCGTGTTATCCTATAAAAAGATTAAAAACAAGGAGAAATAAAATGGCAAAAACGAAAGTAAAAAATATAGTAATAATGACAATATTAATGATCTTAGTTATGGTATCAACAGTAAAGGCTACAAACAATAGCATAGCAAGTGAAATAGATATGAATAATAAAGAAGAAGTTTCTAACACAATAAGGGACTTAGTTCTTACAATAGGCTCGGAAGGAATGCAGAAAAATTTGCTATCAGAAGCGATAAATATGTATACAGAAGTAACTAAAACATATTCAAACGAAGAAATAGCAGGTATGATAGAAGAGCACAAAGATGAGTTTACACAAAACAGAATAAAAAGCGAAGATATAGACAGTATGGTCAAAGTATTAAATAGCTTTGACACAGAAAAAATGAAAAAAGTTTTAGAAACATTGGATGCAGATAAAATTGCAGAAAAAATAGCAAATGGAGAGAGTACACAAGATATAATAAAAGAAATAACAGCTAGTCTATCAACAACAGAGAAAATTGGATTAGCAGTGGATGTAATATTATCAGCACGTATAATGAAAACAATACTAATTATTATAATAGCAATATTTGTATATAGAACACTCTTAAGATGTATAATATATAAAAAAGCAAAGAGACAAGCATGGGCGCCATTTGTACCAATATATAGAAACATAGTAATGCTAAAAATATGCAATATGAGCCCTTGGTGGTTGCTACTATTATTAGTTCCAGTAATAGGATGGATAATATTGTGGATTGTTCATGTGGCAAGCAGATTCATGCTAGCAGAAGGATTCGGAAGAGGCCCAATATTTGCCTTTGGACTATGGCTATTAGCACCAATATTTGAAACTGTATTAGTATTTGCTAGAAAAATAAAATATATAGGTTTTGAAGAAATAGAAGAATAAAAATAAGAGTCAGCTAGTGCTGGCTCTATTTAGTTGTTGCTTTTTTATTCGGTTTTTCAGTTTTTGTTAAATCAGAAGTACAATGAGGACACCTTGTAGCTTTATATTTAATTTCAGTCAAACAATAAGGACAAACTTTGGTCTCTGGCTCTACTGCAACCGGAGCTTCTTTTTTCTGTAACTTTCTTTTTTTATCAATTTTATTTACTAATTTTTCATTAAGCTCTTTTAATTTTGCTGGTTGGTGTATTTTATTAATATACTTTACAACCAAGAAAATAGAAAAAGAGATAATTAAAAAATTGACAATGGCAGTAATGAAATTTCCATATTTAATAGAAACATCTCCAACTGTAAACATCATATTGGAAAAGTCTATTTTTCCAGTAATCATAGAAATACAAGGCATAATAATATCTTCAACAAGAGAAGAAACTATCTTCTGAAATGCTGCACCAATAACAACACCGATAGCCAAATCCATAACATTTCCCTTCATAGCAAACTGTTTAAACTCTTTTAACATATAAATCATCCTTTCAAAATAAACTAAAAATAGAATACTATAAAAAAGCGTCAAAGTCAAACAAATAAAGAATAAAACTGACAAAATTGTATAAAATATAAGAGCAATATATTGAAAAAAGTAATAGAAAATGATATAATACAACCTGTTAAAATAAGGAAAGGAAAGATGATATATGAAAACTTTAAGAAAAACTAAAATTGTATGTACAATAGGACCTGCAAGTGATAACAAACTTGAAGAATTAATTGATGCGGGATTAAACGTAACAAGAATAAACTATTCTCATGGAGGATGGGCAGAGCAAAAAGAAAGAACAGAAAAAATCTTAAAGATAAGAGAAGAGAAAGATTTACCGATTGCATTGATATTGGACATGCAAGGACCAGAAATAAGAACTGGAATGTTAGAAACAGGAAAAACATCAAAAGTTCAATTAGAAGATGGTCAAAAATTTGTATTAGTAAATGATGATATAATAGGAAATAAAGACAGAGTATCAGTAAGCTATAAAGATCTATACAAAGATGTAAACATTGGTGCAAAAGTATTAATAGATGATGGCGCAGTAGAATTAAAAGTCGACAAAATAGATGGAAAAGATATTGTTTGTACAGTAGTACATGGAAATATGCTAGGAAGTAGAAAAACTGTAAATCTACCAGGAACAGCAGTGCGTTTACCAGCGCTAAAACAAAAAGATATAGAAGACCTAAAGACAGCTTGTGAACATGGTTATGACTATGTTGCAATGTCATTTACAAGAGGAAAAGACGACATTGAGCAAGTAAGAAAAGTATTGGATGATAATGGTGGAAAAGATATAAAAATAATAACAAAAGTTGAAAATACAGAAGGATTAGAGCATATGGATGAAATCGTTGAACAAGCTGATGTTCAGATGATAGCACGTGGAGACATGGCAACAGAAACAGACTTTACAGAACCACCAATTATGCAAAAGAAATTCATAAAATTATGTAACAAACATAATAAACCAGCAATTACAGCAACACAAATGCTAGAATCAATGACACATCAACCACTTCCAACAAGAGCAGAAGCAAGTGACGTAGCAAATGCCGTATTTGATAGAACAAGTGCAATAATGTTGTCTGGAGAATGTGCAATGGGAGAATATCCAGTAGAATGTGTAAAAACAATGGTAAAAATAGCAACAAGAGTTGAAAAAGAAATAAGATACTGGAGAAGATTTGACATTAGCGAAGATATAGAACTTAGAAACTTAGAAGAGCACGTAGCATATGCAACATGTGTAACAGCAAAAAATATGAAAGCTGACGCAATAGTATGTTATACAAACACAGGAGACTCTGCTAGAAACCTTGCAGGACTTGGAGCAGCCTGCCCAATACTTGCAATAACAGATAACAAAAAGACATTCAATCAATTATCAATAGTATGGAATGTTACACCAATATATATCGAATCAAAAGCAACAATAGATGATACAATAGAGGCAGGAATTAAAAAATTCGAGCAACAAGGAATACTAGAAAAAGGAGATTTAGTAATTTTAGCAGGTGGTTACAAAATTGTCCAAAATTCAGATTCAGAAATAAACAAAACGCTAGGTGGAATTTACAAAATATAGTGTCGAAAAGGCACAAGTATTGACCTTTATGGAAAAATGTGGTATAATAAAAGAGTGTTAAAAATAAAGTTGATAATAAAAATAGAAATATAAGGAGAATGAATTATGGAAAATAAATTATATGTTTTTGGACATAAAAAACCAGATACAGACTCAATAGCATCAACAATAGTATTTGCAAACCTACAAAAAGAATTAGGAAAGAATGCTGTTGCATATAGATTAGGAGATATAAGCAAAGAGACTCAATATGCTTTAGACACATTCAAAGTAGAAGCACCAGAGTTACTAGAAAAAATTGAAGAGAATAGCGAAGTAGCACTAGTAGACCACAATGAATTTGCACAAAGTGTTGAAGGAATAGAAAAAGCAAGAATAAAAATGGTTGTAGACCATCATAAAGTAAAATTCGAAACAACAGAGCCATTATACTGTATAGAAGAGCCTGTTGGATGTACATCAACAATATTATACAAGTTATATAAGCAAAATGATGTAAAAATCGAACCAAAAATGGCTGGATTGATGCTTAGTGCAATAGTTTCAGACACATTATTATTCAAATCACCAACATGCACAGAGGAAGATAAAACAATCGCTAAAAAATTAGCTGAAATTGCAAATGTGGATTTAGAATCATATGGTAAAGAAATGCTAAAAGCAGGAACAGACATAAGTGAATTTACACCATTCCAAGTAATCAACATAGATTCAAAAGAATTCAATGATAAAAACGCAAAATTCGAGATTTCACAAATTAATGCAGTAGATTTAGATTCTGTATTTAGCAGACAAGCTGAATTAGAAGAAGCAATTAACAAAGAAATAAAAGAGAAAAACTTAGATTTCTATATGTTTGCTGCAACAGATATATTGAATGCTAATTCAAAAATTATAGCTATGGGTAACAAAGCTGGAACAGTAGAAAAAGCATTTGGTGTAAACCTAGATAACAATACTGCAATGTTAAACAACGTTGTATCAAGAAAAAAACAAATGTTACCAAACATTTTAAATAATTTAGACTAATCAGAGGCCCCTTACTAAAAAAGTAAGGGGATTTTTGACGGAAAATCAATGAATAATATGAACTGATAACAAGATAAAAACTGTTATCAGTTTTATGTGTTGTAACTGTATAAAACACATAAACTTCTTTTTTCGATTTGGAACTTTAGTTAGAAGATAACATGGATGCAGAATTGATAAAAAATACACAGGATTAACAGATGAAGAAATAGAAAAATTACGAAACAGATAGTATAATTCTCTACAAAAATCTTGCTTCTTGGAGCAAATTAATATATACTAAAAACATAAATCCTACAAAATAAGGAGAAAAAAATGTCAGAAGTAAAATGGACCAACGAACAATTAAATGCAATAACTAAGAAAGACTCAAACATATTAGTAGCAGCTGCTGCACGGAAGTGGAAAGACGGCTGTATTAGTCGAGCGAATTATAAGAAAAATAATAGAAGATAAAGTAGATATAGATAAAATTTTAGTAGTTACATTCACAAATGCAGCTGCTGCAGAGATGAGAGAAAAAATACTAGAGGCAATTTACAAAAAAATAGAAGAAAATCCAGAAGATGAGAACCTTCAAAAACAGGTAATACTTTTAAACAAAGCAAGTATTTCTACTATACACTCATTTTGTTTAGACGTAATAAAAAACAATTTTTATGAAATAGATGTGTCTGCAAATACAAGAATTGCAGATGATTCGGAAATTCTGCTTTTGCAACAGGAAGTGATTGATGATTTATTCGAAGAAAAATATGAAGAAGAAGACTCGAATTTTATAAAGCTAATAAAGACCTATACAAAATATAATCAAGATGAAGTATTAAAAGATTTAATTTTAAGAGTCTATTCATATATTCAGGCATCTCCATTTCCAGAAGAATGGCTAGAAGAGCAAATAGGAAAACTTAACATAGAAGATAATACAAACTTTTCGGATACTGTATGGGGAAAGATAATAACAGAAAATGCAAATCAGATATTAGAGGATTCAATATTAAAATTGCAAAACATTAGAACTAAAATGACACGCTTTCCTGAACTAGATAAATTTACAGCAAAAATAGAAGATGACATAGACAAATATACATATATACAAAACAATTTATCTGACTGGGATACGGCAGTAGAAGCGATAAATACATTAAAAAATGCTATATGGACAAAAGATCAGAAAATAACAAATGATTTAAAAGATGAAGCAAAAGATGTAAGAGAAAGCACAAAAGATGAATTCAAGAAAGTAAAAAAATTGATGAATTGTTCATCAGAAGAAGCTGTGCAAGATATAAAATATATGTATCCAATATTAAAAATGCTAAAAGACTTAATATTAGAATTTTCTCAAAAATTCTACCAAAGAAAAAGAGAAAAGAACATTATGGATTTTAGTGATATGGAACATTTAGCTCTAAAGATACTTGTAAAAAAAGATGAGAATGGAAATGTTGTAAAATCAGAAATAGCAAAAAAATATGAAAACAAATTTGAAGAGATTGCTATTGACGAGTATCAAGACAGTAACTTAGTTCAAGAATACATTTTAACAAGTGTATCAAGAGGAAATAATATCTTTATGGTTGGAGATGTAAAGCAAAGTATTTATAAATTTAGACAAGCAAGACCAAAGTTATTTTTAGATAAATATGACAGTTACAAATTAGAGCCAGTGGATGGAGAAGATAGAAAAATCCAACTATTTAAGAATTTTAGAAGTAGAAGTAATATACTGGACTTTACGAATTTAGTATTTGAAGACATAATGAGTAGAGAGCTAGGAAACATAGAATATAATCAAGATGAGTATTTAAATCTAGGAGCAAATTTTGAAGAAATACAAAATCAAGATTATAAAACAGAACTAGAGATATTAGACTTATCAGAAGAGAATGATGACATTTGGAAAACGGATGAAGAAGAAACAGAAGAAGAACAGGAAAAAGTAGAAGATGTGGTCCTAGAAGCAAGATTTGTAGCTAGAAAAATAAAAGAACTAATAGATAGTAAGTATCAAATTATAGACAAAAAAACGGGAAGAAGAGATATTCAATATAAAGACATAGCAATACTTCTACGAACATCATCAGGAGTTGCAAATGTGTATGAAAAGGAAATATCGGAATTAGAAATTCCTGTTTATAGTGATAGTTCAAGCCAATATTTGCAGTCAGTAGAAATAGAAACAATAATGTCATTGTTAAGAATAATAAACAATCCAATGCAAGATATTCCACTTGTAACAGTTATGCGTTCGCCGATAGGAAACTTTACAGACAATGAGCTAATAGAAATACGAATGGTGGACAGAAATTCAAGTTTTTATGAAGCACTTTTAAAGTCGGATTTAGAAAAAGCTCATAGATTTTTATCTTTGTTAAAAGAACTTAGAGAAGATGAAGAATATATGACCTTAGATGAATGGATTTGGAACATATATACAAAAACAGGTTATATGAACTATGTGAATTTAATGCCAAATGGAGCCTTGAGAGTGTCTAATTTAAGAATGCTATTCGAAAGAGCAAAACAATACGAAGAAGCTAGCTTTAAAGGACTTTACAATTTTATCAATTTCATAGATAAAATAAAATTCAATCAAGAAGACTTAAAAGCTGCTAAAATAATAGGCGAGAACGAAAATGTTGTTAGAATAATGACAATACACAAGAGTAAAGGATTAGAATTTCCAGTTGTCATACTTGCTGGAGTGGGAAAACAATTCAACTTCAGGGACTTAAATGGAAAAATACTATTAGATCAAGATTTAGGAATGGGACCACAATACATAGATTCAGATAGATATATAGAATTTAAAACATTGGCAAAAAAAGCATTAGCAATAAAGGCAAAAAATGAAGCAATATCAGAAGAAATGAGAATTTTATATGTTGCATTAACAAGAGCAAAAGAAAAGCTAATAATTGTGGGAAGACAAAAAGATGTAAATAAGAAAATGTCAGAAAAACAAAAATTGTTGGAAATCTACTCTACAATAGACGACAATAAGATAAATCCATATCTATTGCAAAAATATAAAACATATTTAGACTGGTTAGAACTAATCTATTTAAAAGAAGGAGTTGCAAACACAAAAAATCTATTTACAGTAAATATAAACAAAAGAGAAAAAACTTCTGTAAAAATAGAAAATGAAGTAGAGGATATTTCTGAAAAAATAATTAAGGAATCGAATAAGAATAATGATGAACAAGAAAAAGAAAAGATAAAAGAAATTTTAAACTGGCAATACAAACATCAAAGTATTGAGGGAATACCAACAAAAACATCTGTAAGTAAATTAAAAGAGAAAAGAGAACAAGAAGTACAAATAACGCAAGAGCCAAAATTCATAAATGAAGAAGCAAAAACAAAACTTACAGGAGCACAAAAAGGAACTTTAATACATTTATGTCTGCAAAAAATGAAAGAAACAGAAGAATACAATTTAGAAAAAATAACTGAATTGATAGAAGAATTAAAAGATAAAGAAATAATAACAGAAATTGAAGTACAAAACATAGATAAAGAAAAATTATTGGAATATACAAATTCGCAACTTTGGACAGAATTAAAACAAGCAAAAGAAATACACAAAGAACATCCATTTTACATTAATATAAAGGCAAGTAGGATATATAATCAAATAAATAAGGAAGATGATGAAGACATATTAGTTCAAGGTGTAATTGACTTATTTTTTATTGACAAAGATGATAAATTGATATTGGTAGATTATAAAACAGATTATGTTCAAAACGAAAATGAATTAGTAGAAGAATACAAAGGACAGCTTGACCTTTATAAGGAAGCATTAGAACAATCTTTAAATAAAAAGGTAGATAAAATGTGCATATATAGTGTGTACTTAAACAAGTTAATAGAAATTTGAATATGATAAAATTTTGCGTAAATATTTTTGAAACTCTTAGTGTTACCATATTATATTTTGAAAAGGTCGAATTGAAAATGATTGAGCCTAGGAGTTCTTAATAAAGTTTTACGGAAAGAGTTCAGGTGGATTCAGTTATGAATCCATACGTGGAAGGGTGCCGTAAAACTCATTTAGAAATCCTTGCGAAATTGTTTGAACGAGAACTTTGAAAAAGATAATATGATAACACTAAGACTAAGAAAAAATAATATTAAAATGCAAATAGTATTACACGAAAGGAGCAATTATGCGTTTAGACAAATTTTTAAAAGTATCAAGAATAATAAAAAGAAGAACAGTTGCAAATGAAGCGGCAGACTGTGGTAGAATATATGTAAACGGAAAAGCTGTAAAACCAAGTTATGAAGTAAAAGTAAATGATATAATAGAAACAAAATTTGGAGATAAAACAACAAAATTTAAAATCATATGCATACCAACAGTACAAGGTAAAAATATGCCAAAATTAGTAGAAGAGATAGAATAGCAAGAGCAAGGAAGAAATTCCTTGCTTTTATATTGAAAAAAATCCCTGTGCGTGATAGAATATGACATATGTTAAAGAAAAATTGGAGGAATATATATGGCAGAATTTGTACATTTGCATGTGCATAGTGAATTCAGTTTACTAGATGGAGCAAATAGAATAAAAGACTTACCTGTAAGAGCAAAAGAGCTTGGAATGAAGGCAATGGCTATAACTGACCATGGAGTTATGTTTGGAGTAATTGACTTTTACAAAGCTTGTATGGCAAATGGAATAAAACCTATCATAGGATGTGAAGTATATGTTGCTCCAAGAAAAAGGACTGACAAAGATCCTAATATAGATGCAAGATACAATCACTTAATTCTTCTTGCAAAAGACAACGAAGGATATAAAAATTTAACAAAGTTAGTATCTATAGGATTTACAGAGGGATTTTATTACAAACCTCGTATAGATAAAGAAATATTAGAAAAATATCATGAAGGCTTAATATGTTGTAGTGCATGTTTAGCAGGAGAAATACCACAGGCAATATTAAAAGGAGATATGGATGAAGCAGAAAAAGCAGCAATGTGGTTTAAAAATGTATTTGGAGAAGACTACTATTTAGAGATACAAAATAATGGAATAAATGAACAAGTTTTAGTAAATCAAAAGCTAGTAGAATTATCTCATAAGCTAGACATACCATTAGTTGCAACAAATGATTCGCATTATCTAAAAAAGGAAGATGCATATAACCACGAAATATTGCTATGCATACAAACAGGCAAAAAGATTACAGATGATGACAGAATGAGATTTGAAACAGATGAACTTTATATAAAATCACCGGAAGAAATGAGTGATTATTTCTCGGGCGTGCCAGAAGCAATAGAGAACACAGTAAAAATAGCAGACAAATGCAATGTAACATTTGAGTTTGGACATACAATACTTCCAAACTATGATGTGCCAGCAGAATATGCAACTCACTATGATTACTTGAAGAAATTATGTGATGATGGAATAAAAAATAGATATGGAGAAAATCCATCACAAGAAATAAAAGATAGAGAAAATTATGAACTAGAAGTAATTAAAAAAATGGGGTATGTAGATTATTTCTTAATTGTATGGGATTACATACATTATGCTAAAACTCAAAATATACCAGTAGGACCAGGAAGAGGTTCAGGTGCAGGATCAATTGTTGCATATGCAATAGAAATAACTGACATAGATCCAATAAAATATGGATTAATATTTGAAAGATTCTTAAATCCAGAGAGAATAAGTATGCCCGATTTTGACGTTGACTTTTGTTACGAAAGAAGACAAGAAGTAATAGACTATGTTGGCAGAAAATACGGTCAAGACCATGTTTCTCAGATAATAACATTTGGAACAATGTCTGCAAGAATGGTAATTAGAGATGTAGCAAGAGTATTGGATGTTCCATATGCAAATGCTGACAAACTTGCAAAAATGATACCAAATGAAATTCATATTACAATAAAAAAAGCACTAGAACAAAACAAAGAATTGGCAGACGAGTATGAAAACAATCCAGAAACAAAAAGATTACTAGACATTGCAATGGCATTAGAAGGAATGCCAAGACAGGCTTCAACTCATGCTTGTGGAATCGTTATAACAAAAGATCCAGTTGTAACATATGTTCCTTTGTATGAAAGAGATGGAGTAGTTTCAACTCAATATATAATGACAACACTAGAAGAACTGGGCCTTCTAAAAATGGACTTTTTAGGATTAAGAACTTTGACAGTTATACAAGATACAATAGATCTTGTAAAAAAGGACAAAGGAACAGATGTAGAGTTTGATGCAAATATGAACAATCCAAAAGTCTTTAAGCAATGGCAAGAAGGAACTTCAATGGGAATATTCCAATTTGAAAGCCAAGGAATGACTAACTTTATGAAGGAGCTTAAGCCAGACTGTCTAGAAGATATAATAGCCGGAGTTTCTTTGTACAGACCAGGACCAATGGACCAGATTCCAAGATATATAGCAAACAAAAAAGATCCAGAACACGCAGTATATACACATCCATCGTTAAAACCAATATTAAAAGTTACATATGGATGTATGGTTTATCAAGAACAAGTTATGCAAATAGTTAGAGATTTAGCAGGATATTCGTTAGGAAGAGCTGACCTAGTTCGTCGTGCAATGGGAAAGAAAAAGCTAGATGTAATGGCAAAAGAAAGAGAAATCTTCATAAATGGACAAGTTGATGAAAATGGAAATGTCATAGTTCCAGGTTGCGTAAGAAATGGAATAGACGAGGTATCAGCAAATAAAATATTTGATGAGATGGCAGAATTCGCAAAATATGCATTTAACAAGTCACACGCAGCTTGCTATGCAGTAGTTGCATACAGAACAGCATATCTAAAAACATATTATCCAAACGAATTTATGGCAGCAATGTTAAACAGCTTTTTAGGAAATTTAGACAAAATACCAGAATATATAGATGAATGTAGAAAGCTAAACATTGATATTTTAAAACCAGACATCAATAAAAGCTTTACAAAATTCACAGTAGATGATGGAAAAATCAGGTTTGGTTTAGGAAGCATAAAAAATGTAGGAATAGCAGCTGTTGATGCGATAGTTCAGAATAGAGAAAAAGGTGGCGAATATAAAAGCTTTACAGACTTCTGTGAAAGAATGGAAGGGGAAGCTGTGAATAAAAAGTGCATAGAAAGTTTAATAAAAGCAGGGGCTTTTGATAACTTTGCAGAAACCAGAAGTACACTAATGGCCTCATTTGAAGATATATTAGATACAATAAGTGGAATGTCAAAAAAGAATATACAAGGACAAGTATCAATGTTTGACTTTGGAAAAACAGAAGAGTCAAATGATATGGAAAAACTAAAATATAATTATACAACACTAAAAGAATACACAGATCAAGAACTACTATCAATGGAAAAAGAAATGCTTGGAATATACATATCAGGACATCCTCTTGAAAAATATAGAGAACAAATCGCAAAACAAGCTAATATAAACACTTTGCAAATCAGAGAGTTTGAACAGATATCACAAGCAGAAATGGAAAATCCAGAGCTATTAGATAATAGAGGACAATTTAAACTGTTACAAGATGGGCAATTTGTTAAATTTGCAGGAATAATAACATCAATCAAAAAGAAATATACTAAAAATAATAAGATAATGGCATTTGCAACATTAGAAGATTTATATGGTAGCATAGAAGTAATAATATTTGAAAATTGTTATCTACAATGCTCAAACGAGTTGATAGATGAGAATATAGTATTAGTAGAAGGTAGATTAAGTATTAGAGAAGACGAAGATACAAAAATAGTTGCAAGAGAAATAAAAAAATTCGAAGATACAAAATCAAAAAGCTTGTATATAAATATAACAAATCTATCTGAAGAAAAGAAAAATCAATTAAGAGGAGCATTGAAATTCTTTACAGGAGATAAAAATAATGTGCCAGTTGTAATAATAAATGGAGAAAGAAATGATCCTGCTGGTGGACTATATGTGACAAAAGATATTCTAGAAGAACTTCAGGAAATAGTTGGACAAGAAAACGCAAAAATAGAATAATGTCGAAACATGCTTGGCGGTAAAAATATGTAAAATCATAGAAAGACCTAAAATATTAGATTTTTAGCTAACATTTTAGGCCTTTTTTGCATTCCAAAAATTTTTTAATTAAATATATAATTTAATAAAATTTTACTATCTCTATTTATAGCATAGCTGTAAGAAAAAATCAATACTAAAAAATAAAAAAATGGGAAAAATAAAAACATCAAAAAATGAGTATTCCTTAGACTTGAACCGACTGTAAGAGATTAACCTTTTTATTAAATTATATATTTAATAAAAATTTTATTACTAGTTGATTTATAAAACACAATGTTTTATAATAACGATATACAAAAGGAAAGGGGAATGAAATGCCAAAAGAAACATTAAAAAATTTAAAAGAAACGAATGAAAGGGGAACATTAAAAATGAGAAAAATGTTTAAAAACAAAAAACGGAATCACACTAATAGCTTTGGTTGTAACAATAGTAGTGCTTTTGATATTAGCGGGAGTAAGCATAAGCTTAGTGTTGGACAAAAATGGAATAATCCAAAAAAGTAAAGATGCAAGAAGAGAATATGGACAAGCAAAAGCAAATGAACAAGAAGATTTATCTAATTTATCAGATATGATAGACGAAGCAACAGCAGAGCCAACACCAAAAGTAGATGTAAATACAAAAGCAGGAGATAATAGTACAATAAATGGTAAAAAGGGAAATTCGAATAATCCGACAATACCAAAAAACTATATACCAATAGATACAGCTACATCTACATGGGGAGATGGAAGTACTGCACCTAGTCAAGATTCAGTAAACCATGGACTAGTAATAAAAGATGAGAAAAATAATGAATGGGTATGGGTACCAGTAGACTCAGCTACACTTGCAACAATGTATGAAGAATCAAGTGATGAAAAAACACTATGTGGAACAACAGGAGAAACAGCAGTAAAAACGAAACTATATTCGAAAACAATAACAATAGGAACAGATAGTAATAAAAAAACAATTTCAAGAACTACACCGGGAACATCAAGTAGCTACCGTGAGCCGGACCTAGTAGTAGGAGATGATGGAGCAAGTTATGATGCAAAAGACACATATTATAAAACAATATTAGGAGACACAGGAACTAAAGAGCAATTAGCACAGTTATTTGCAGATGAATATAAAGCAATGATAGAAAGTGTAAGTAAATATGGAGGCTTTTATATAGGAAGATATGAGCTATCAAGTGAGGGAGTGCAGAAAGATAAACTGCCATTAACAGAAACAAATTGGTATAATTTATATAAAAAATGTACAGAATTAAATGCAAGTGATAAAGTAGAAACAAGAATGATATGGGGATGCCAGTGGGATGTAACGATGAATTGGCTAATAAGTTCAGGAGCAAAGACAAGTAATGAAGTAAATAAAGACTCAAGTTCATGGGGAAATTATAAAGACAGTACAGAGAATGCAAAAGTAACAGTAACAGAAGAGGATGGAACGACGACAAATAAATATGGAAGGAAACAGAATACAGGATATAGCGAGTATTGGAAAGCAAATAATATCTACGACCTAGCGGGAAATTGTTATGAGTGGACTCAAGAGGCGTACAGCGCCAACTATCGAGCTTGCAGGGGTGGTGACTACGTCAGCTATGGCTCTAGCTACCCAGCTTCTCTCCGCAGCGTCGACTATCCGGACTACGGCGACGGCGGCGGCTTACGGTTCTCGTCCCACTTTAATAATAAAGTAATACTGGACACTAGAGCGTAAAATTTTGTCGAACGATTATGGTTAAATTTTATCTAAAAGTATTGCATATTTTGAGATATATAGTATAATAGTATATGAAAGAGGTTCCAAAAAATCACAAACTTTCGCTAGGAGATAGACAATCAAGGATTGTCAAAAAAAACAGGCATTTGCAGATGCCTGTTTTTCAATTATCGAAATAAATCGATAATTTCTTTTAATACTTTTGCAATCTTTAAGAAATACTTGCATACAATAAGTATGCTATGTAAAAACTTAAAAGAATGCTTGGTATTTTTTCTCCTACGTTTACGAGGTTCCATATCATCACCTCCCCTCGTTAGAGAATAACATAATTATACTACGTAATAACCGCAAACTTTGTCAAAACGTGACGATATAGTAAAAATTTTTAATAAAAATTTTGTCGAACGATTATGGTTAAATTTTATCTAAAAGTATTGCATATTTTGAAATATATAGTATAATAGTAGATGAAAGAGAATCCAGAAAATCACAAACTTTCACTAGGAGATAGACAATCAAAGATTGTCAAAAAAAAACAGGCATTTCCCAGATGCCTGTTTTTCAATTATCGAAATAAATCGATAAAAAGGTACGAATTCACACAATGTTCATTGAATTATTGGGAAAATAATGATAAAATATTTTTGCAAATAAAAAGTTGAAAGGAACGTAAAAAATGAAAAAAGCCTTAGTAAAAGATAGTATAAGACAAATAAAAAACACTTTTAAAAGATTTTTATCAATTGTTTTAATAGTGTTTTTAGGTGTAGGCTTTTTTGCAGGAATAAGAGCTACAAGCCCAGACATGAAAGATACGGTAGACACATATTACGATTTGCAAGATGTAATGGATATAGAAGTTCTTTCAACATTAGGATTAACCCAAAATGATATAGAAGCCTTAAAAGATGTTGAAGGAATTAATGAGGTAGAAGGCAGTTATAGCTTTGATGCTACTGTAAGCAATGAGGAAAAAGAATTTGTTATCAAAGTCAAGGCAATGCCCGAGAATATAAACAAAATCAAGTTGATGAACGGAAACTTTCCACAAAATAGTGATGAGGCAGTGGTGGAAGAATCGTTTTTAATTGGTACAGGATATAAAATTGGAGATTATATAGAATTAACTCCAGAAAAATTAGAATTAGGACAAGATGAAAATACAGACGTAATAAATGAAAAGAAGATAAAAATAGTAGGAGTTGTAGAATCTCCTGAATATATATCTAGGTCAAGAGGAACAAGTAAATTAGGTGCAGGAAGCATCAATTATTATATGTTCATACCAAGAGAAAACATTAATATGGACGTATATACAGTTGCATATATAACAGTGGATGAGGCAAAAGAGCTTGCAACGTATAATCAAGACTATAAAGATTTAGTATCACAAGTAAAAGATAATGTAGAAGCAATTTCGGAGGAGAGAAAACAAGCAAGATACAACGAAATTATAGAAGAAGCAAATAAAAAATTAGATGATGCGCAAAACGAATATAATGACAAAAAACAAGAAGCAGAAGAAAAAATAAATGATGCTGAAAATCAAATTGAAGATGCAAAAAGACAAATAAGAAATGCGCAAACAACATTGGAAAACAACATAGCTAGTACAAATAATAAATTTAAAGATGCAGATAATCAAATAAAAGAAGCAGAAAGTCAAATACAGAATGCAAAAACACAATTAGAAAATCAAAGACAACAAATAGAAATGATGCCAGAATCACAAGAAAAAGAATATGCAAAACAACAGTTAGAAATGGCAACAAAACAAATAGAACAAAATGAAACAAATTTGAATAATCAAAAAGCAGAGCTAGAAATCAACAAGAAAAAAGCAGAAAATGAATTTGCATCAGCTAGAAGAAAAATAGAAAACTCAAAAACAGAAATCTCAGAAAATGAGTCAAAGTTAGAAGAGTCAAGAAAAGAGGCAAATGAAAAATTAGAAGAAGCACAGCAAAAAATAAATGATGCAAGGGAAGAAGTAAACAAAATAGAGAAACCAACTTGGTATATATTAGACAGAAACTCTAACTATGGATATGCAGAATATATACAAGATACAGACAGAATAGCAAATATAGCAAAGGTATTCCCAGTAGTATTTTTCCTTGTTGCAGCACTAATCAGTTTAACATCAATGTCAAGAATGATAGAAGAACAAAGAACGCAAATAGGAACACTAAAAGCACTTGGATACAACAAAGCGCAAATATCAATGAAGTATATAATTTATGCACTTCTTGCAACAATAATTGGTGGAGTAACAGGAATGTGTGTAGGATTTAAGTTACTTCCAAGAATAATTACAATGATGTATCAAATGATGTATACTCTACCAGATACGGACTGTGTATTTAGACTAAGAATAGGAATTGTGGGACTTGTATTTGCACTAGTATGCACAATAGGAGCAACAATTTACACTTGCATCAAAGAACTAATAGAAAAGCCTGCAACACTAATGTTACCAAAAGCACCAACTCCAGGTAAGAGAATACTATTAGAAAAAATAACATTTATATGGAAAAGAATGAAATTCACAAACAAAGTAACAGCAAGAAATTTATTTAGATACAAGAAAAAGTTTTTAATGACAGTGATAGGAGTAGCAGGCTGTACATCATTAATAATAGCAGGTTTCGGAATAAGAAATGCAATTGGCAATATGATACCAGACCAGTTTGGGGAGATATTTAAGTATGAAGGAACTGTTAGTTTAAAAGATAACCTAAACCAAGAAGAGATAGCAAATGAAGAAAATAAAATAAAAGATATTGAAAAGGTATCAAAAACATTAACTTGTTATATGACGGCAGTGGAAACCACTCAAATGGAAAGCACACAAACTATAAATCTAATGGTAACAGATAAAATAGACGATTTAAAAGATTTTGTAAGTTTAAGAGCTAGAAACAACAAGAAAAATGAATATACGCTTGGAAACGATTCTGTAATAATATCAGAAAAACTTGCAAAATTATTAAATGCTAATGTTGGAGATAAAATAATAATAAAAGATACAGACGACATAGAAAAAACAGTAACAGTTGGAAATATAACAGAGAACTACATATACCATTATATGTATATGTCAAGCAATTTATATAATTCAATATATGGAGAAAATGAATATAAACCAAATACGATTCTAATAAAAGAAGAGCAAGGAATTACACTAGATGAAGAAGATAACATAGGAAAAACAATTCTAGCGGACGAAAATAATGTAGTAGGCGTGACTTTCTTATCATCAACCAAAGATATATTCTCAATGGTAATGGATAAAATGCAACTAGTAGTGTATATTCTAATAATTGCAGCAGGATTGCTAGCATTTGCAGTGCTATATAATTTATCGAATGTAAATATAAGCGAGAGAGTAAGAGAACTTGCAACAATAAAGGTACTTGGATTCTATAACAAAGAAGTGTTTAATTATGTAGCAAAAGAAACAAGAATACTAACAGTAATAGGAATATTACTAGGCCTTTTGGGAGGATATTTCCTAGCAATGTATGCTGTAAAAACTTGTGAATTAGACATGCTTATGTTTGATTACAATATAGGAATAATGAGTTTTATATATGGAATAGTAATAACAATAATATTTGCAGAAATAGTGAATATTGCTGTAAATCGTACATTAAAGAAAATAAGTATGACCGAATCGTTAAAGAGTATAGACTAAATTATTGGTAAAATTTGCTAAAAGAGATATAAAAAGTATTGACACAATACCTGAAATAGAGTATAATACTAACAGCAAAAATTATGGTTAACTATGATATTATTTTATCGTAGTATTAATTGGAGAAATCCTATTTATTACTTTATTTTTAGTTACTGAACGCAATTGCGATTAGAGTTGTGCTTGCACAATTTTCTAATAAATATTATGCAATAGGAGGAATCTATCATGGATATGAGAACGGCAGGTAACTAAACAAAAGACAAAGGCTAATTTGAAATTCAAATTAGCCTTTGTCGATACTATTAAACTTTAAGGAGGTAAAATGCGAAATTATTCTTCAATACGGTTGGAAGTGACTTCCAAATGCAACCTACAATGCGAATATTGTCATAACTCTGAATACAGTAACAGAAAGGATGATATGACGACAGAGGAAATCCTGCAATTAATACGGGACATAAAAAAACGATATCCAATAAATAAAATCCTTCTCACGGGAGGAGAACCTCTAGTAAATAAAGACATTTTTAAAATCATTGAGCAAATAAGTATGTTAGGAATTAAAGCTGATTTGGTCTCGAATGGTACATTACTTACAGAAAAGATAGTAAGGCAACTTGAAAGATCAGGACTGCAAAGAATTCGACTTAGTGTTGATGAGATTGGAGAAACATCGGAATTACGTTCTACCGCAAAACCAAATGAGATTTGGCGCATTGCTAGAATGATAAAAGAGGTATCTAATATTGAAGTTTGTATTCATACTGTTTGCTCTCCAACCAATGTTACGCAGTTGTTTGATGTCTACTTGATGACGCTGAATGTTGGAGCGAAAAGATGGAGAGTATTTGATTTGGGATATCAAGGAGGCACCACAAAAAACAAAAGTAAATTTAGCTTTGATACGTATTATGATGGACTAATTGAATCTACAAAAAGAATCTTAAAGCATTATTTAACAAATGGTTTACAAGATGTCTTGGACATTGAAATAAATAATATATTTAGAACCATGATGCTTAAGATGCAGTATGTGGAAGGAAGAGTAGATATCAAGAGAGCATTAGAACAAAGAATGGTATCGTCGCCATGTGACTATGTTGCAGATCATCAGTTATCGATTAGAAGTAATGGTGTAGCGACTTTATGTCAGTATTTCCATAATACTATTTTTGATTTCGCAAGAAATGGTTTTGATGTTGAAAAAACCGTTTCAAATGAAAAGAGTGTTATTGAAAATGAACTGATGATGAGCGACTTAAACTATTGCTCAAAATGTAAATATTGTTTAGTATGCAATAGTGGTTGTAGAGCACGTGCAGAATTCTTAACAGGAGATATAAAGGAGGCTGATCCAGGAGCTTGCTATTTGTTGCCAAGAATTCATGAACAACTTATTGTTCTGCTGCCAGAAGAAACACAAAAAATTTACAATTCTTTTGTGAATAAGGATGGGTTAAATCCAAAATATAAAAGAGAGGATTTAATAAGATTTTTAAGATCAAAAGGATATTGAAATGAAAGAATATTCAATAGGTTTCAGAATGAAATTTGATAATATTGAGCCAGAGAATATTGCAAAATCTGTAACAATCTTTTTAGCTAGATTTGATAGGTACGAGATAAAAGTTACAAGTGATATTATATATTCTGGAAAAATATATCAACTATTGAAAATTTCTGAAAAATTAGCAAGTGGAAGATATTCTTTACATCTTCCAAAAGATGTTCTATATAATGAACGGTCGTATGCAGAGACAAAAAAGCTAATAAAAATGTTGCAACAGTATAGAAGCATGAGACCAGTTCACTTAGTAACACATATTCCATATGGTGAGTACTTAAAATATTTGAATTATATTCTAAGTATTTCAGAAGAATTACCTAAAAACTATATATTGCTATTAGAAAATGAAAGTGTAGATAGATGCAATTTTAAGTATCTGAGGCAGATTAATGAATTGTGTGCATTGATACATAGAAAGAAAATTGCAAATGTTGGAATATGTTTGGATGTAGGGCATTTACTGTTTGGAGCTTGTAAGGAAAAAATCACACAAAAATGTTGTTTAGATGAATTGAAAAAAATGTTATGGATTATATCTATGATTAAACAAATTCACATACATGATTATTTTTGTGAGGACCATTTACAATTGGGACAAGGCATAATAAATCTAGAAGAGATATCTGAATTTATTGTGGAAAATGAATTAAGAGTTCCTATTATCATTGAAACTACAGTAAGAAAACCAGAATGTGATGGAATGAAACAAGTTTTGCTGATGAGGCAAACTTTAGGAAGATATTAAGGAGATGTTTTAATGATAATAAGGAGAATTCAAGAAATAAATGCCATAATCCCATTGCATGAAGAAATTTTTAATAGAACTTTTCCTATTTCAAGTTATTACAAAAAATGTAAAACCAATGAGTTATATATTTTTGTATATGAAGAGGAATCAAGATTAATCGGTTATAGCATTATTGTTGATCAAAAACAAGAAAAAAATATGTATGCTTGGTATGGAGGTGTTTTACCAGAATTTCAAGGAAAGAGGATAACTCAGATTTTTTTTGAAGAGCTGATAGAAACTGCTAGAAAAAAAGATTACTCTTCTGTGACCGTGGCAAGTAGCAATATTAGACCACATATGCTAGTATTAGCAATAAAAATGGGATTTGATATTTGCGACTTAAAAAAAAGAGAAAATGGCGAGGGAAATAAAATTTATTTCAAGTACAAAATATTCCCAAAACATATTGAGACTATTTTGTTGGAAGAGAATGGTAGGTGGCTTAAACCAGTAGAAGTAGAAGAAAAAATTGTAAGAGCATATAAAAGATGTAGTACTGCATTTAAGTTTGAGTATACAGGAAATTTAGATACTCTTGGATATGCTTTAAAGTATTGTAATAGTTTTGCTAATAGACCTAAAATATTGATTGAAACTGACAGATGCATACCAATATCAGACTTAATCAAAGTTATTCAGCAATATGAAGGAGAGGTAGAAATAATAAGAAAATAAAGTAAAAAAATTATCCTATACATTGTATGGGATAATTTTTTTTGATATAATAGTTTTGGAGGTTGATATTTATGGCAGAATTGACACATGTATATTTAATTAGACATTCTGAGCAATTAAAAATAATGAACAAAATAGTAAAAAATGAGGAAAGTCAAATAAGTAACGAAAAAATAATATTATCTGTAGAAGGAGAAAAGAAAGCACAAGAAATTAGTGAATTAGAAGAATTAGATAAAATAGATACACTATGGTCTAGCAATTATGTCAGAGCTATTGCAACTGCTAAGTATATAGCGAAACAAAATAATATAGAAATTAATATAGACGAAAGCTTTAATGAAAGAAAGTTACGGGGATTTGGAACAACTAAATGAGTTAGGAAAGCATAAACAAAATTCTTTCACGATAGAGCAGATGCTAGATGAACACTTGAAAAATGTTGGAGGAGAAAGCAGAAAAGAAGTAACTGACAGAATGGAGAAAGCATTTAATCGTATTTTATCTGAAAATTCTGGAAGAAACATAGCTATTGTGAGTCATGGAGCTTCTATTAAGTTCTTATTGATGAAGTGGTGCAGTTTAAATAAAGACAATCAACTTGAGTTTAAGAAAAAAGAAATTAAACTGAATTCTCCAGGAGTATTAAAGCTAGTATTTGATGATGAAAATCTAGTAGAATTAGCTCAAATAGTATAGAAAACACAACTAAATTATTGGTAAAATTTGCTAAAAGTCTTGTAAATACGGGCAAAACGTAGTATAATAAACAGGCAATAAGCAAGGAAGGAAGAGATAAATGGCTTACATAGAATTTAAAAACGTAGTCAAAGAATATATAGTCGGAGAGAACAGCATCAAAGCATTAGACAACGCAAACTTCGAAATAGAGAAGGGAGAACTAGTTGTAATAGTAGGACCAAGTGGAGCTGGAAAAACTACAGCACTAAACGTTTTAGGTGGAATGGACAATGTAACTTCAGGAGAAGTCATAATAGATGGACAAAGAGTTGACAAATATTCGGAAAAAGAACTAACACATTATAGAAGAGAAGACATAGGATTTGTATTCCAATTCTACAATTTAGTACAAAATCTAACAGCACTAGAAAACGTAGAACTTGCAACTCAAATATGTAAAAAGCCACTAAATCCAAAAACAACAATAGAAAAAGTAGGACTAAAAAATAGAAAAGACAACTTCCCATCACAACTTTCTGGAGGAGAGCAACAAAGAGTTGCAATAGCAAGAGCAATAGCAAAAAATCCAAAAATATTATTATGTGATGAGCCAACAGGAGCGCTAGACTATAATACAGGAAAACAAATACTAAAATTACTACAAGACACATGTAGAAAAGAAAAAATGACAGTAATAATAATCACACACAATAGCGCAATAGCGCCAATGGCAGACAAAGTAATACGTTTCAAAAACGGAAAAGCAGAAGAAATAATTATAAATAAAAAACCACAATCAATAGATGAAATTGAATGGTAAAGAACAAAGGAAATATAAAATATCATAAATAAAATATTTATATTTCCTTTTTGTGTGCTCAAAAACAATAAAATAAGTAAGGACATGAAAAATGAAAATAGCGTATATAAAAGAAAATCTTAGAAAAATCAGAAAAACAAAAAGTAGATTTATTTCACTAATGCTCATAGTAATGTTAGGAGTTCTATTCTTTTCGGGAATGAACTCTGTTTCGCCAGACATGGAAAACACTCTAAACCAATATCTAAAAAACAACAACGTATCAGATATACAAATAATATCAGCATTAGGGTTCTCACAAGATGATGTTGAGGAACTAAGAAAGCTAAATAATGTGGTAGAAGTAAATCCGGGATTTTTATATGATGTAATTTTAGACCATGATGGAAAAAGACTTCCTGTTAGATTGAATTCCATAGAAAAAGAACAAGACGTCAATAAAATGCAAATAATAGAAGGAAGAAATATTGAAAACGATAAAGAATGTTTAGTAGACGAAAGACTAAGCACTATTTATGGTTACACGGTGGGAGATAAGTTAGTATTCCAAAGCGGAACAGAAGATGATATAAACGAAGAAATAACAAATACAGAATACACAATCGTTGGAAAAGCTAGAACACCAGCTTACATATCAAAATTCTATGGCTCTACAAATTTAGAAAACGGAGAACTTATGGGATGTGTGTATGTTCTAAAAGACGTATTTAAATCAGACATATATTCAAATATATATGTAAAAACGAACATATCAAATGACATATTAAAAACTAGTGATGATTACAAAAAAGAGCTAGAGCCAATAGTAAAACAAGTCGAAAAATTAGGAGAGACAAGAGCCAAAATAAGATATGAAGAAATATACAAAGAGAATGTTGAAAAATTGCAAGAAGCAAAAGACAAACTTAATGATGCAAAAAATGAGTTGCAAGAAGCGAAAGACGCTTTGTATGATGCAAGAAATAAATTAAACGATTTGGCAAAACAAATATATGATGGAAGTGTAACACTAAGCCAGACAATAACTAGCACAGATGAGATATTCAAAAATTATGATGAGAAATTAAATACTGCAAAGGCAGAGATTGAAACAAACACAGCTGAATTAAATGATGCAGAAAAACAAATAGAAGAAGGAAAACAAACCTTAGAAAATGCAAAAAAAGAATATCAAGAAAGCGAACAGCAATTACAACAACTGGACAATCAAATCAATCAAATTCTTTATACATTAGCAGGCATGGATAAAACATCAGGAGAATATGCAGTACTAAAAAGAAAGCTAACATACTTAGAAAACGTGTACTCTAAAGGCGCTGAAAAGTTGGCAGAAGCAAAGGAACAAATTGCAAAAAGTGAGCAAGAATTAAACTCAAAAATAAAAGAATTAGAGGAAGCAAAACAAAAATTAAATATAGCTCAGGAACAAATCGAAGCAAATGATAATGAATTAAAAATGCAAAAAACCAGCTATCTTGTTCAAATAAATGCAAGTAAAAACAGCTTAAATTATTATCAAGAAATCCTTAGAAAAGGAAATCTAGAATATTTTGACAAGCAAAAAGAATATCAAAAAGAATCAGAAAAAGCCATGAAAAAAATAGAAAAAAAAGAACAGGAAGTAAAAGACGCGGAAGAAACCTTAGAAAAATTAGATGGCAAATGGCACGTTATAGGGTTATATGACAACCAAGGATTTGTAGCATTCAAAAATGACCTAGAAAAAATAGGAATAATGGGAAAGGTATTTCCAGTAATATTCTTTGTAGTAGCTGCACTAGTCTCGATTACAACAATAGCAAGAATGATAGAAGAAGACAGAATGACAATAGCAACAGAAAAAGCGCTAGGCTACAACAAAATTTATATAGTGGCAAAATATGTGTTATATTCATTGCTATCATCAACACTAGGATTGATTTTTGGAACACTGATAGGAAGCTATGTAATAACAAATGTGCTATTTTCAGCATATAGATCATTATACTCTATTCCAGACTTATTAATGAATGTAAATATTACATGTCTGGCAATAGCAACAATAATAACCTTTACGTCAACAGTAGTGTGTGCAATAATAGTTACAATAAAAGAGGTAAAAGGAAGCACTGCAGAATTAATGAGACCAAAAGCGCCAAGAGAAGGAAAGCAAGTATTTTTGGAAAAAGTACCAGGATTTTGGGAAAGACTAAGCTTCTTATTTAAAATAAGTATAAGAAATATATTTAGATACAAACGTAGATTATTCATGACAATAATTGGAATAGCAGGATGTACAGCGTTAGTGTATACAGGAATATCGTTAAAAAATTCGATAGACGAAATAGGTGGCAAACAATTTGGAGATATCAAATTCTACAACATGCAGATTAATTTAAAATATGACATGACAGATGAAGAAGTTGCCCAAGTTGTTGAAAACACTAGAAAAATAGAAGAAATTACAGAAGCAAATGCTGTAAGAGAAAGATCAACAGATATTGTGGCAAATGGAGTAAATAAGTCAATCTTCTACATGGTGGGAGAATCAGATGCGCTTCCAAAATACATAAAATTACAAAATAGAAAAAACAAAGAAAAAATAGACTTAACAGATGCTGGAATAATAATCACAGAAAAATTATCAGAAGAGCTAAAAGTAAAAGTAGGAGATACGGTAACACTAAAAAGTGGAGAAAAAGAGGGCAAAGCACAAATAATAGGAATCACAGAAAACTATTTATATAACTACATTTACATGACTCCTACTGTGTATCAGGAAGTATATCATGAGCAAGTCCAATATAACGAAATATTAGCAAACACATTAGAAATAAACAATGAAAAAGAAAACGAGTTAGCGCAAGAAATAAAAGAAGACTCAAAAATAAGCGGAATAGTATTAATGAGAGTAATAAACGATGAATACAAATCAAGCTTAGGCGGACTTTCTAGCATAGTATTCTTATGTGTGGGATGCGCGAGTTTACTGGCTTTCATAGTATTATTTAATCTAAACACAATAAACATAGAAGAGAGAAAAAGAGAACTTGCAACAATAAAAGTATTAGGATTCTACAATAAAGAAGTATCAAGCTATGTATTTAGAGAAAACATAATATTATCAATAATCGGAGGAATAGTAGGATTATTCCTAGGAATGTTAATATTAGGACCAATAATGAAAAGCGCAGAAGTAGAGACAATATATCTTCCAATAACATTAAATTTCTTAACATTTGTATTATCATTTGCACTAACAATGGTATTTACAATAGTTACAGATAAATTAATGAATAGAAGACTAAGAAAAATTGACATGATAGAATCGCTAAAAAGCGTGGAATAATCGAAAAAATAAGTATGCAAAATCAAAGAAAATTGACGGAGCATACTTTTATTTTTAGCTATTATATGATAATATTATATTCAAAGAATTATAGGAAGGAATGAAAGGTAATATGAAAATTGGAATAGATTTAGGAGGAAGCCATATAGCAATAGGACTTGTAGATGACAATCTAGAAATAATAGAAAAAAGAACATATTACATGAATGATAGAGAAGCAGAAAAACTAGAAGGCTATATAGTAAAATCAATTAAAGAAGGAATAAAGGAAATAACAAAAAGCGCAGACATAAAACTAGATGAAATAGAGCAAATCGGAATAGCTGTTCCAGGAAACCCAAAAGACGGATGTATAAAAAATGTAGTAAATTTACAAATAAAAGAATTTAACATCGTAGAGCAACTTGAAATTAAAAATATACCAGTCAAATTAGAAAACGATGGCAAATGTGCAGCTCTTGCAGAAAAATATAACGGCTCACTAAAAGAATATAAAGACTGTGTGTTTTTATGTATAGGAACAGGAATCGGTGGAGCAGCATTTATAAATGATACATTTTTAAAACCAACGAGAAATTCAGGATTTGAATTTGGACATATGATAATAGAAAAAAATGGAGAACCATGTAAATGCGGTAACAGAGGATGCTTTGAAGCATATTGCTCAAAAAGAAAATTTAAACAAGAAATGCAAGAAATACTAAAAATAGATAGATATGTTGGAGCAAAAGAACTAACAGAAGAAATAGAAAAAAACATAGAGAAAAAAGCAGAAAAAGAGTTGTTAGATAAATACGTGAATAATTTAGCAATAGGAATATCAAACATCATAAATATACTAGAGCCAGAAGCTGTATGCATAGGTGGAAGCATGTCACACTATGAAGATTTGGTTTTAAATAAGTTAAGAGAAAAAATAAGTAGCGGAGAATATCTATTCAACAAAGAAAATCCCCCCAAAATAATAGCGGCAAAAAACGGTAATGATGCAGGAATAATAGGAGCAACCTTGTTGTAGAAAGGACATTAAAATGAGTGTATATGAAGAAACACAAGCAATATTAAACACATATAAAATTCAAGCAAACAAAAGCCTAGGACAAAACTTTTTAATAGATGATTGCGTAATAGAAAAAATAATAGAATCTTCAAATATAGAAAAAGAAGATTTAATAATAGAAATAGGACCAGGATTGGGAGTCCTAACAGAAAGACTATTAAAAAAATCAAATAATGTAGTAGTTATAGAACTTGACAAGAAAATGATAGAAATACTGCAAAACAGATTTTGCCTAAATAGAAACCTAGAAATAATAAATAATGATGTTTTAAAAGTTGATTTGGAAAAATTAATAAAAAACAAAAAAGAGCAGACAAACATTAATAAAGTAAAAATAGTAGCAAATCTTCCATATTATATCAGTACGCCAATAATAATGAAACTACTAGAAAACAGGTTGGAAATTAGTGAAATAATAGTAATGGTACAAAAAGAAGTTGCGCAAAGATTGGGAGCAGAAACAGGAACAAGAGAAGCGGGAGCAATAACTTATGCAGTTGAGTATTATGCACAAGCAACACCGATAATAGATGTTCCAAAGGAATCTTTTATTCCAAGTCCTAAAGTAGAATCACAAGTAATAAAATTAGAAGTAAGACAAAATCCAAAAATAGAAGTGGAAGACGAAAAATTATTATTCAATATAATACAAAAAAGTTTTATGCAAAGAAGAAAAACTTTGTCAAATGCGCTAATAAATAATAGAATATTAGATAGCAAAGAAGAAGTGGAAAAAATGTTTAAAACATTGGAAATACCAAGCAATGTAAGAGGTGAGAAATTAACCCTAGAAGAATTTGGAAAGATTGCAAATTATGTATACAAAAGATAAAAAATATGTTATAATAATATTTGTAGAAAATTGTAAGAGAGGATAACTATGAATCAGATTTTAGTAACAGAAAAATTGTATATAACACCAGAACTACGAAGAAAAAAGAACATGTACAAAGTAAGATTCTTTTTATCCGTTTTTTTAATCTGCGCATTATTATCTTTTTACATATATAAAGAAAATGACAGAATAAAAAGTGAAGAAGTTTCAAAAACATTATTAGAATCAATGGTAGCAAAAAACAATAATGAAGAAACTACGGACAATACAACAAAGAAGATAATTAATGATGTATTGATAATAGCACTAGACGAAAGGCAAACCGACACTGAACCAGAAGAAGCGCCACCGGTGGAAGAGCAGACATACACAACCGACTCAGGGGAAGATTATGAAGCAGAGGCAATTTTGAAAATACCTTGTATAGACTTAACATATCCGGTATTATCAAAAACATCTGATGAATTACTAAAAATATCACTAAACAAATATTGGGGAAATGGTCCAAACCAAATAGGAAATTATTGTATAGTAGGCCACAATTATGCAAGTGGTAAAATGTTTGGAAAACTGCATAGAATGGGAATTGGAGACACAGCTATATTAGAGAAAGATGGCAAGTCAGTTACATACGAAGCATATGACAAATTTGTTGTAGAGCCAGACGACGTAAGTTGTACTAGTCAATTAACTGGTGGAAGAAGAGAAATCACATTAATTACATGTTCAAATTACGGAACACAAAGATTAATAATAAAATGTAGAGAAATTTAAAACAAAATATTGACTTTTGTGAATTTATTAAATATAATGTAGTCAGAAAAAAACGAAGGAGGAATAAGACATGGCAAAAAAAGAAGAACCAGTAAAGACAATAGTATGGGTATTCTGGCTTTTAATAGCTATTATAGGAGTTGGTATGCTATACACAGGAATACAAGGAAGCGTACTAGGAGATAACCTAACAACATCAATAATGCTAGTAGTAGTAGGAATTGTCTTATTATTTATTGGCTTAATAATGGTACTTGGAAAAGCTAATATTCATACAACTGAAATAATAGTCCACAAAAAAGAAGAAGAAAAAAAATAATAAGTACGAAAAAACAAATGCAAATTCTTAAGTACCAAAAAGGATACTTAAGAATTTATTATTTATAGAACATCTATACAGGAGGTCAATATGGAAAACAAGAAATTTTATGTAACAACACCAATATACTATCCAAGCGGAAAATTCCATTTAGGAACAGCATATACAACAGTACTAGCAGACACAGTAAAAAAATACAAAAAACAAAGAGGTTATGACACAAGAATGTTAACAGGTCTTGATGAGCATGGTCAAAAAGTTGAGCAAGTTGCTATAAAAAGAGGAATGACTCCACAAGAGCACGTTGATGATATGGCACAAAGAGCTAAAAACTTATGGAAACTAATGGATATACAATACGATGACTTTATAAGAACAACAGAAGAGAGACATGTAAAAGTAGTACAAAAAATATTTGACAGATTCATGGAACAAGGAGATATCTATAAAGGCGAGTATGAAGGTTGGTACTGTATGCCTTGTGAGACATATTTTACAGAAACTCAATTAGTAGATGGAAAATGTCCGGACTGTGGTAGAGAAGTTAAGAAAATGAAAGAAGAAGCATATTTCTTTAATATGAAGAAATATCAAAAAAGAATAGAGGAATTCTATGAGCAAAATCCTGACTTCATAACACCAGAATCAAGAAAAAATGAAATACTTAACAACTTTATAAAACCAGGACTAGAAGATTTATGTGTAACAAGAACAACTTTTGATTGGGGAATAAAAGTACCAAAAGATCCAAAACACGTAATATATGTTTGGTTAGATGCGTTAATAAACTATTTAAGTGCACTTGGCTATACAACAGATAACGATGAACTATTCAAAAAATATTGGCCAGCAGACCTTCAAATAGTTGGAAAAGATATAATAAGATTTCATGGTATATATTGGCCGATATTTTTAATGGCTTTAGATTTGCCTATATCAAAACGACTATATGCACACGGATTCTTGATGATGAAAGATGGTAAAATGTCTAAATCAAAAGGAAACGTCGTATATCCAGAAATGTTAGTAGAAAAATATGGACTAGATGCAACAAGATACTTCTTAATAAAGACATTCAAATATGGTCAAGACTCAATATTTACACCAGAAGACTTTGTAAATGCATATAACTTTGATTTATGTAACGACTTAGGAAACCTATTAAATAGAACAATAGGAATGATTAATAAATATTTTGAAGGTAAAGTTCCAAACTACAAAAATTCAGAATCAGAACTAGATAAAGACTTAGAAGAAACAGTTCAAGACAAAATAAAAGAATATGAAGAAAATATGGAAAGTCTACATTTCTCAAATGCATTAGAGAGTATATGGGCAATAATAGCAAAGACAAATAAATATATAGATGAGACAGCACCATGGGCTTTATCAAAAGAAGGAAAGAAAAAAGAACTAGAATCTGTAATGAGCCATCTAGTGGAAAATTTAAGGATAATAGCAATATTAATTAATCCTGTAATGTCACATACATCAGAAGAAATACTAAAACAATTAGGAATAAATGATCAGGAATATAAAGAATATGACACAATTTATGAATATGGCAAAGTAACAGAAGACCTTAAAGTAATCGAAAAAGGAGAGCCAATATTTGTAAGACTAGAAGCAGAAGAAGAAATTAAATATATACAAGATCAAATGAAAGTATAAAAAGTAATAAAAATAGAAATAAAAACATATATATTGATTAGTAACTTACGCGAGTTGGAGGGACAATATATATGTTTTTTGTTTTGAATAAGAAAAAAATAAATTCATATCTTTTATCGTTGGGAATGGTAGCAATACTTTTTACTGTATCTGTAATAAGTGCAAATAATTTAAAAACAGTTGATACCTCGACAAATATCATACAAAAAACAACAAACGAAATAGTGGCAAATGATGCTGTGCAATAACAAAAGTAATAAAGGAGAAAAACAATGCCTTTTATAGAGATAATTACAGACACCAAGAGTCAAATGCAACTAAATAAGAGCATAAAAAAAGAACAAGTGAATAATTGTGAAATACTTTATATAAAAGAAAAAAATATAGATAACATAAAAAATATAAAATTAGAAACATTAGTAGTTAACAAAGAGATTGAAGACATGGAGAAAATATCAAAAATAATTGAAAATACAAAAAACGTAATAATAAATTTAGATTTCAATAAAATCGAAAAGCAGAATAAATTTATATCATATGGGTATAATTCAAAAAGTGATATTACAATATCAAGCATAGATGAAGACGAAGCATTAATATATATTCAAAAAGAAATTACTAGTATATTTGGAAGAAAAATTGAACCACAGGAAGTAAAAGTAAAACTAAAATCTGATATAAATATATATAACATTATGATAATAATAGCCCTAAACGTGCTATATACTAGATAAAAACAGTAAAAATTTTAAAAAAATTCAAAAAAATCAACTTTTTATGTAGACAAAACCAAAAAATGGTAGTATAATAGGTAATGTAGGTTAGACAAAACTAAAAAATACAAATACTTTAAAAAAGTAAGAGGAGGAAATTAAAGTTGGATACAGTTTATTTAGAAAACAACCACATAGTATTAGTGGGAAAGGTAACTAGCGACAAAAGATTTAGTCATGAAATATATGGAGAAAAATTCTATGTATTTGATTTAAGCGTTCCACGTTTAAGTGGAAATTCTGATATTATACCAGTGACAATATCAGAGAGACTAATGGTAAATGGAGAATTACCATTAAACACAAAGGTCACAGTAGAAGGTCAATTTAGATCTTACAACAGTTATGGAGAAGGCAGAAACAGATTAGTATTAACAGTATTTGCTAAAAACGTAACACTATTAGAAGACCAAGAAAATGAAGTAGAAGCAAAAAAAGATTTCATTTCAAACGAAGTAACATTAATTGGTTACATTTGCAAAAAGCCAATTTATAGACAAACTCCATTTGGAAGAGAAATTTCAGACATATTATTAGCAGTTAACAGAGCCTATAACAAATCAGACTACATACCATGTATAGCATGGGGAAGAACAGCAAGATTCTGTGAAAATATGGAAGTTGGAACAGAAGTTAAGATTATAGGTCGTGTTCAATCTAGACAATACGAGAAAAAATATGAAGACGGAACAATCGAAAACAAAGTTGCATATGAAGTTTCAGTTGGTAGCTTAGAAGTAGTAAACCAAGACGGCGAAGAGAAAAAAGAAGAAACAACAGCAACAGAAGAAAATCAAGAGGCTATATAATTAGATAAAATGAAATAAATAAATTCCTTTAAGATAAGAAAGAAGTGTTTTTACAAAAGTAAAAGCACTTTTTTCTTTTAACAAACTTGATTGGTGTATAAATTTACAGTATAATAATTTGGGAGGGATATAAGTATGATAGATCTACATATGCACACAAAATATTCAGATGGAAGCGATAGCCTTTGTGAACTATTAACAAGAGTAGAAAATAAAAAACTAAATACAATATCAATAACAGACCACAACACAGGACTTGCCTATGAAGAAATGGAAAAAATAGATTTAAGAAAATACTATACAGGAAAAATAATACCTGGAATTGAGCTTAATACAAAAGTCTTAGGAGTGCCAATCGAGATATTAGGATATGGTATAGATTATAAAAAAATGAATGAGTTGGTAAAAACAGTATATATACCAGCGAAGGAAAGAAATAAAATAGAAGTAGAAAGATTGTACAATAAATGTGTAAAGGCAGGTATAAAAATTGATGATGATTGCTTAAGTAGATTTGATAGTACTTCATTTGCATCTAAATTTATACATTCAGAAATAGTAAAATATGAGGAAAATAAAAATATAGTATCAGAAGATGATTGGAAAGATACAAAAGTGTTTTATAGAAAATATATGTCGAACCCAGAAGGAATACTATATGTAGAAATGGACGATTTTGTTCCAGAATTTAATACAGCTGCTGATTTAGTTAGAAAATCAGGGGGACTTGTGTTTTTGCCACACATATTTGAATATAGGGAAAACTCAAGAAAAATATTAAATTATATATTAGAAAATTACGAGATAGATGGAATAGAGTGCTTTTATACAACTTTCTCTAAAGAGCAAACAGCAGAAGTTCTAAACATTTGTAAAGAAAGAAATCTATATATATCTGGTGGAAGTGATTATCATGGAAAAAATAAACCAGGTGTTGATGTCGGAAGTGGATTTGGAAATTTACAAATAAAAGATGAGATAATAGAAGACTGGATAGACAAAGTGAGTTGTGCCGTTGGTAAGAGATCATAAAGTTATATGTAAGGTGGTATAATTGACAAAAAGGGCAAAAAATGTTAAAATAAAAATATGAATTGATTACTAAAATCTAATTATAGGAGGGCATAAATATGCAGAACTATTATAGTGATCAGGCATTGAACAATGTAGTTGCTTTTTACGAAGATAAAGAGTATTTCGAACGGAAGGAAACCTTTTTAGTGATTGCAAACTGCTTTAGGCAGGAAGGCATTGGGTGGGCTGTAGGCTGTTCTATGAACCTCTTTTTTAGAGGGATTGTAGATGACTTTCATGATTTGGACTTGATTGCAGACATCAAGGATGTTGAGCAAATTGAGAAGATTATGAAGAATCTGGGAGCTGAACTCATCGAAACTGGAGGAAACGGATTCTGTGAAAGTGATGTGTATATGCACTATCAGCTTGGTAGGGTTGATATTGATATTATCTCTGGCTTTCGTATGAATACGTTTGGAACCACATATAAGTATCAATTTTGTGAAAGCGAAATTGATATCGTCGAAATTCAAAATATCAAGGTACCGCTGTTGCCTCTGGAAGCTATGTATGTTTTATACTACATGATGGAAGGTTGGCAACCCAAAAGACGTTTTAAACGGCAGATTATTGAAGAGTACTTTGTAGGAAATGAAATCAAGCATCAAGAAGTCCTGAAAAAGGCAATCGCTGAGTTTGAACTACCGGGGCAAATCCGGTGGGCAATCAGAAAGCTCTTGAAGGATTAATATGCCAAAAAAGTAAGAGCATCTAGCTCTTACTTTTTTGTTCTATATAGAATAAATATAAAGGAGAATTATATGAAAAAATCAACATTGACATTTTTAGGAAGAGATTCTGGATTTGGAAGAGAAAATAACTCAGTATATGTGGAAATAGATGATAAATTGGTAATAATAGATTGTGGATTTACTGTATTTGAAAAATTAATAGAAAAACTAAAACTAGAAGAATATAAAGAAATAGATGTAATTATTACACATTTGCATAATGACCATGCGGGCTCATTAAGCCAACTAATACTGTATTTATATTTCATATACAACAAGAAAGTAAATATTATAAGCAAATGTGAAAAAATGAAGGAATATTTAGAAATAACAGGAACACCAGAAGAGGCATACACATTACAAGGAGAAAAAGAATATGTTGAAATTATAAAAACTGAACATACCAAATATTTAGATGCATATGGATGTAAACTAACAATAAAAGGAAAAACAATAATATATACAGGAGATACAAATACGTTAGAACCATATAGACCGTATCTAAAAAGTGCAGATGAACTATATGTGGATGTTTCAAAGTTTCGGAGGAGCGCATTTAAAAATAGACAATATCATAGAAGAATTAAAAAGCGTAAAAAACAATGGAACAGATATTTATTTAATGCATATGGATGATAAGGAATATATCAAACGAATAACAGAAAGTGAGTTTTTTACGGAGTAAAGGAGAACTATATGAATAACAAAATAGTATTACCAAATTATGAACATTGTATACTAAATACAATAACATCCATATTAAAATACTACAATGTAGAAACAGAATATAAATCATTAGAAAGTCTAGACAAAGAACTAGAAAAGAAGTACAGAAATGTTGTCTTTATGGTACTAGACGGAATGGGTGAGCATATATTAAACAGGATGTCGCCAAGAGGGTACTTTAATTCAAACAAAGTAGATTGTGTAACATCTGTATATCCTTCAACAACAACTGCAGCACTTACAACTTATTATGCGGGACGCCCACCATATGAAACTGGATGGATTGCGTGGTCGCAATATTTTAAAGAATATGGAAGAGCTATGGATATGCTTAAACATACAGAATCATATTTAGGAGATTCATATCCAAAGGCAAACTTAGACGTGTTTGCAGAAGTCGTTAATTACGAAACGATATTTGAAAAAATAGAGAAGGCATCTCCAAGAATAAAAGCTTATGAAATAGAACCAACATATGCAGACAAAAGAGCAAAAAGAAGTATTAGGGCAGATTCGATAGAAGAAATTGTTGATTCGATTGAAATGCTTTGTAAAAATCCAGACGAAAAATTTGTGTTTGCTTATTGTGATTGCCCAGATGGATTATTACACAAATATGGAGCAAGTTCAGATGAAGCAAAAGAATTTATATTGGACGCAGAAAACAAAATTCAAGAATTAGAACAAAAACTTTCGGATGACACAATAATCATAATATCAGCAGACCATGGACATAAGGATATAGAAAAAGCATATACTTTGTTAGATTATCCAGAAATACAAGAATGCTTAATAATGCCACCATCTTTAGAATCAAGAGTTGTAACATTCTGGGTAAAAGAAAATATGAGAAAAGAGTTTGAAGAAAGATTTAACAAAGTGTTTAAAGATGAATTTTGGTTAATGACAAGAGAAGAATTTCTAGAAAAACATTTCTTAGGCTATGGAAAAAAACATCCTAAAATAGAAGAATTTGTTGGAAATTACATTGCGCTATCAACAGCAGGAAGTATAATCAGACTAGAAACATTTTTAGCAGAAGGCAAAAAAGTAAAAAAGTCTACACATTGTGGGCTAAGCAAAGATGAAATGGAAGTTCCAGTAATAATACTAAAAAAATAAAACATTAAAAACAATTTTACGAAAAAGTAAGATTGTTTTTATTTTTGGAGAAAATTTAGCAATAAGTATTGAAATATGGGCAAAATCATGATAATATACAAGGAAAAATAAAAGGGAGACGGAAAAATGAAATGGCAAGATATCAACAAAATTATGAAAGAACCAGCACATGGAGCAAAATTTTATAATTTACAAACTGCACTTGTTCTTATTGAAAAATTGGCAGATATTTATTATAGCTTAAACATCGATGAAGAAGATACTGAATCAAAAATACAAAAAATATCTGATTTTGTAAAGGAACATGTAAAGTTAAGAAAGTCATACTTTGACGCTGTTTGTGATAGAGCGGACGAGTTTGATAGAAATGAGCTAGAATATAGGACTGCTTATGGAGCTTTAGTAAAAGGAGAAGCTATGTGTGCAGGGTATACAGAAGCTGTAAGAATGATACTAACACTTCACGGAATAAAGAATTATACACTTTTATCAAAACTTCCAGGAGCTAATAAAAAATTAGTACACTATGTAGCTGTAGCAGAATATGAAGATGATAACTTACAGACTCATTATGTTGTAATAGATCCAGAGAGAGAATCAAATTGCGAGAAAAAAGGAATAGCTTTTTCAAACTATAAAGAAAGTATGATTTATGCAATACCAGATCCTGTCTTCACGACAGATGTTGTAGGAAAAAGCGGACTTGGAATGCAAGTAGGAGAATATCTTGAACATAACGAAATCCCAAGAGTTGTAGGAACATCACATATCGGCAACTTAATAAGTATAATAAAAGAAAGAGAGAACGAAAAAGATGGAATTGGAATCAAAAATCATATGCAACAAGATCCAGAGTTCGAATTATAAAATTAGTGCAAAAAGTTATATACCCAAAAATATGAAAGAAATTGTTATTGCTTGTCATGGATTTGCAGGTGATAAAGAAAGTTCGGCCATATTAGCACTAGCACAAGAGATTGACAAAGAGAAAGTAGGAGTGATATGTTTTGATTTGCCAGGTCATGGAGAAAGTGAAGTAAATGCAGATATGTTATCTATACAAAATTGCATACAAGATATTAATACAATAGAAGAATATGTAATTAAAACTTATGGAGACATTCCGGTAAGCGTATTCGCAACCAGCTTTGGAGCATATTTAACACTAATAAATATGGCTAAAAATAGCAAAAAATACAAACATGTAATACTACGTTCGCCTGCAATCAAAATGGCTGAAATATACAAAGACTCACTACTAAGAGAAAATGAAGAAGAGTACAAAAAAAGAGGATATACCAAACTTGGATTTGAAAGAGAAATGTTAGTTCCATATAAATTCTTAGAGGAATTAGAAGCAAATGATTTATTTAAAATTTATCAAGATATTACAATTCCTAAAATAAATATCGTACAAGGCGATAAAGATGATATAGCGCCAATAGACGATACAAAAGAATTTGTGGAGAAGAGCAATGGCAACGCACAATTATATATAATTCCAGGAGCGGATCATAGAATGAAAAAACCAGGAGAGCTAGAAAAGGCAATAGAATATAGTACAAAAATTATATTAAGTTAGGAGAAAATGAAATGATAGATTTACATGTTCACACAACAGCTTCAGATGGAGAATACATGCCTTCTGAAATTGTAAAAATGGCTAAAGAGAATAATGTTACAACAGTTGCTATAACTGATCATGACACAATAGAAGGAATAGAAGAAGCGATAGAAGCGGGAACAAAATTAGGAATAGAAATAATTCCAGGAATTGAATTAAATGCAAAAGTACCAAAGGGAAAAATGCATATAGTTGGGTATTTTATTGATATAAACAATAAAGAATTCTTGAAAAAGATGACAGAATTAAAAAAAGATAGGGAAGATAGAAACCAACAATTCATAGAAGAATTTAACAAAAAAGGAATTGCAATAACTTTAGAACAAGTAAAAAAATATGTAATAGGAAATGTTGTGGGAAAGCCACACTTTGCTAGAGCTTTATATGATAATGGATACATTAAAGATATAGAAGAAGCATATAGTAATTACTTTAACGTAGAACCTTTTAATGAAATAAAGAGAAAAGGAATAACACCAAGAGAAGCTATACAAATAATAAAAAATGCAGGAGGAATAGCGGTTATTGCTCATCCTGTAACATTAAAACTAGACGACGAGGAGTTAAAAAACAAAATACAAGAATTAAAAGAATATGGACTTGATGGAATAGAATGCTACAATAATATTCATACTAAGGAAGATATAAAAAAATTGAAAGAAATTGCTCAAGAAAACAATTTACTAATAACGGCAGGAAGCGATTTTCATGGACCAATAACAACTCCAAATGTAAAAATAGGCAGAGGTAAAGATGATAATATTATAAGCGATATTCCAGATATGTTAGAAAAAATAAAAAAATATGCAAAGAAAGATAGGTAAGAACCTATCTTTCATCATGTTCTGGAGATTGTTTGTTAGATAAATCTAACTCTGGAATGTTAGAATATATAAGGTTTAAAGCAGAGTCAACTACGCCATCTTTTGACAAAGAGGAAGTGTCTAAATATGCTTTAGAACCTTTGTAAGAAGAGTAAAAATTCTCAAATAAAGCATTGTGATTAGATACCCATTCAGACTTATTTTTTAAAGGCGGATTTCTACGGAAAGCTTCTTCCAAAGATACAGTTACTGCTACAAATAAATCTGGAACTAACTTTCTGTTAGAAAACAAAGCTTTTGATTGTAGATCTTTTACTTCTTCTGAAGTAGCTTTTCCAGTTTTTTGATAAAAATAATTCCAGAATCTAAAATCTAAAAAACCTCTATCAACTAATAATAAATCTGGATTTTGTTCTAAAGCCTCTAAGATTCCAATACAAGCGTTTTGCCCAACCCATTCGTTATAAGAAAGAGACCCTCTTAAATTCTGAGGAGGTAGTGTTTGCCCATTAGCTTCTCCTAAAAGAATAACTTTTTTTCCTTCGTTAGAAAACTTGGCATATAAAGAATTTACCAAAGTTGTTTTTCCAGCATCGGGAGTGCCAGAGAATTCGATTAATTTTGTCATAACACATAAATCCTTTCTAAAATTAAAAATATCATATCACAAAACACACAAAAAATCAAGAAATAGCGGACGTTTCGTCTGCTATTTCTTTTCTTCTGGAATAATAACATTCTTTTTTGTGTTTGATTCATCCTCGGGTTTTGCAATATCCAAATTGTCGTAAACAGGAGAAATATCTAAATCTTTACCGTTACCAGAAACTATCTCAATATTTTTATTATCATCGTTGTACATAAGATACCTCCGAACATTATAAATTAATATAATAATAGCACAAAACATTTTGACATGTCAAGAAAATTGTCTGCAACGAAGAGAAAAGTTTTGATAATCCAATAGCGATTAACTTATCAAAAAAACTACTACAACAGCCAATCTATCTTGACATAATGAGGAAAACGCGTGTATAATAATAGAGTAAACTTCGCAGAGTAGAGAGGAAAAACAAATGGAGAAAAATAAAGGAAAAGCTGTAATAGAAGCAATACTTTTTTCGGCAGGAAGAGTAATAAAAATAAATGAATTAATGGCAATAATGGAACTGTCATCAGATGAAGTGATTTCTCTTGTAAACAGCTTACAAGAAGATTACCAAAAAGAAGACAGAGGAATAGAAATAATAAAAGTAGAAGATGGATATCAACTTGCAACAAAAAAAGAAATGTATGAGTATTTATATCCTATATTTGATAAAAGAAGTAAACCAAGCTTATCACAAGCAGCAATGGAAACTTTATCGATAATAGCATATAATCCAAAGATTACAAGAGCCGAGATAGAAGCCATAAGAGGAGTAAACTCAGATGGTACAATATATAAACTATTAGAATACAATCTAATAGAGAATGTTGGAAAAGCAGATTTACCAGGCAGACCATCAATGTATTCTACGACACAAAACTTTTTAAAAATGTTTGGAATATCAGATTTAAAAGAATTACCAGAACTTCCAAGATATAAACTAGATGAAAATGAACAAATAGTAATAGATGATTTAATAGAGGAAAAAGTGCAAGAAGAAAAGCTAGAGCCAATAGAGGCGCCAATGCCCGCAAGGGAAGATGAAGAACAAGATGAAAATAAATAGAGAAAGGAAATAAGAAAATGAAATTATCACAAACAGGATTAGGAACAATAAGAGTAAATAATTTAGATAAATCGTATCCAGCACAAGATACATTATTACAAACAAATCAATTAGTACAATATGGAACAGGAATATATGCATACAACAATGTACCTCTAAGATTAAGACAAAACGTAGAAAGCGTTATAAGAGGAGTGTTAGACAAATATGGTTGTATAGAAATACTATTACCAACATTACAACCAACAAAGTTATGGGAAGAATCAGGAAGACTGGCAAAATATATAGAAGAAGATGTTATAATGCCAGTTGAAACAGATAATGGAAAATTTGTAATGGCACCAACAGCTGAAGAAGCGGTTACTGAATTTGTAAGAGGAAGAATAACATCATACAAAAATTTACCTGTAATTTTATATCAAATTGGAGAAAAGTACAGAAATGAAATTCGTACAAGAGGATATTTATTAAGAGGAAAAACTTTCCCAATGATGGATGCTTACAGTTTTGACTTAAATGCAGAAGAATCAGCAAAAGCATATCAGAATATCAGAAAAGCATATTTAGAGATATTTGAAATTTTAGGATTGAAAGCTCAACCAGTTGCAGCAGACAGTGGAGCAATGGGAGGAAATCTTTCAGAAGAATTTATGCTAGAGTCACCAATCGGAGAAGATACAATATTAGTGGACAAAGAAACAGGAATAGCATTTAATACAGAAATACTAGAAAGAGAAGATGCTGATGAATATCTAAGAGAAAAATATGGAATAAAAGATAAAAATAATGTAGAAGCTAAAAAATCAATAGAATTAGGACATATTTTCCAATTAGGAACAAAATACACAGAATCAATGAATGCAAAATACATAGACCAAGAAGGAAATGAACAACTATTATATATGGGATGCTATGGAATTGGTGTAAGTAGAACAGTTGCAACAATATATGAAGAAAATGTTGTAACAGGAAAAAATGGAGAAGCAAAAGGAATTTCATTACCAGTTAGTGTTGCACCATATTTGCTACAAATAATTCCAAAGGAAGAGAAAAGAGAGATTGCTCAAAACTTGTACAGCGAATTAATGGAAGCAAATGTGCCAGTAATATTAGATGACAGAACACAAGGAATGTTAGGCGCAAAGATAAAAGATTGCTTAATGCTCGGAACACCTTATATGCTTGTAATTGGAGACAAACAAGAAGAAGGAAAATTTGAAGTAGAAAATAGCAAAACGGGAGAAAAACAAATTTATACAAAAGAAGAATTAATAAGAGAATTCGTAAATATCAACAATTCAAGAAAATATGTAAAATAGCTTGAAAAACTAAAAATAGTGTGATAAAATACTATACATAATATATAAAGCCATTGAAAAAGCAAAGTATGTAATTACAAAATATATCAAAGAGAGAAAGGCTGTAAGCTGAAAGCCAATCATATATAAATTACAGAAATTTCACTTTGGAGGTTTCTTTTTGAAATGTATATAGCAGATTAGAAAAGAACGCATAAGCTACGTTACAGCTATAATGAGGTTAATTCTAGAATTAATGAAATTAGGTGGTACCACGGATATAAAACCATTCGTCCTATAATATAATAGGCGAGTGGTTTTTTTGATTGAAAGGAGAATATGAACATGAAAGAAAGACTTGAAGAAATCAGTAAGATGACAAAAGAAAAAGTAGAGCAAATTACAACTTCACAAGAGCTAAAAGAGCTAAAAGCAAAAGTTCTTGGAAAAAAGAGTGAACTAACAGAAATATTAAGAGGAATGGGACAAATTGCAGCAGAGCAAAGACCAGTAGTAGGAGAACTAGTAAACAAAGTAAGAACAGAAATTGAAGAAATGATAGACAGCAAAGAAAAAAAATTTGAAGAGGCAGAGCTAAAAAGAAAGGTAGAAGCAGAAAAAATAGATATAACACTTCCAGCAACAAGAATAAAAAGAGGAAGCATACATCCGCTAAACAGAATAATAGAAGATGTTGAAGATTTATTTGTATCTATGGGATATGATGTTATAACAGGACCGGAGCTAGAAACAGATGAATATTGTTTTGAAAGGCTAAACCTACCAAAAGACCATCCAGCAAGAGATATGCAAGATAGCTTTTATATAACAACTGAGTATTTATTAAGAACACAAACATCTTCAGTTCAGGCTAGAACAATGATGGCAAATACAGAAAAAACACCAATAAGAATGATTTGCCCAGGAAAAACTTACAGAAAAGAAGATGATGCAACACATTCACATCAATTCAATCAAGTAGAAGGCCTAGTAGTAGACAAAGATATATCGTTTGCAAACTTAAAAGGAACATTAGAAGTATTTGTAAAAAGATTATTAGGAGAAAAAACACAACTAAGATTTAGACCAAGCTACTTCCCATTTACAGAGCCATCTTATGAAGTAGATGCAACATGCTTCAAATGTGGAGGAAAAGGATGCAATTTATGTAAGCAAACAGGCTGGATAGAACTATTAGGTTCAGGAATGGTTCATCCGAATGTTCTAAAAATGAATGGATATGACCCAGATGTATACAGCGGATTTGCTTTTGGAACAGGACTTGACAGATTAGCAATGTTTAAATATGGAATAACAGATATGAGATTACTTTACACGAATGATGTAAGATTTTTATCTCAATTTGACCGCAAAGACTAAGGAGGGAAAGTAATGATAGTAAGTACAAAATTTTTAAAAGACTATGTAGACATAGATGTAGATTTAAAAACATTGGCAGAAGACATGACAAAAGCAGGAAATGAATATGATTCTGCAACAAAACTAATAAATGCTACAAACCTAGTAATAGGCGAAGTATTAGAATGCAAAATGCATCCTGATTCAGACCATTTACATGTTTGCCAAGTAAATATTGGAAGCAAAACAACGCAAATTGTATGTGGAGCTCCAAATGTAAGAAAAGGACTTAAAGTAATAGTTGCTCTTCCAGGGGCAGAACTTCCAGAAAAATCAATAAAAGCAGGAGTGATAAGAGGGCAGGAGTCGAATGGAATGCTTTGCGCTCTTTCAGAAATAGGAATAGATAATAAATTTCTAAAAGTAGAAGACAAAGATGGAATTCATGAGTTGCCACAAGACGCACCTGTCGGTGGTGATCCAGTAAAATACATGCAATTAGACGATGAAGTAATAGACTTTGACTTAACTCCAGATAGAGGCGACTTGCTAAGTATGTTAGGAATGGCATACGAAATAGGAGCAATCTATGACAAAAAAGTAAAAGATGTAGATTTAACACATGGAGAAAAAAGCAAAGATATAAAAGATGAATTCAAGATAAAGGTTGATACTGATAATTGTTCAGTTCTATTAGTTAAAAAAGTGGAAAACGTACAAATCAAAGAAAGCCCAACATTTATAAAAAACAGACTAATAGCATGTGGAATAAGACCAATCAACAATGTAGTAGACATTAGTAACTACGTAATGCTAGAGCTAGGTCAACCATTGCATTTTTATGATGCGGACAAATTACAAAATTGTCTAGAAGTAAGAATGGCAAAACAAGATGAAAAACTTACAACATTAGATGGAAATGAAAGAACTTTATCAACAGACGATATAGTAATATCAAACGGAAAAGAAGCGATTGGATTAGCAGGAGTAATGGGTGGATTAGATACAGAAATTACAGAAAATACAAAAAATGTAATTATAGAATCAGCAATATTCAATCCAGCAAGAGTAAGAAAAACTTCTCAAAAAATATTAAGAAGTGAAGCAAGCAATAGATTTGAAAAAGGATTAGATCCAAATAGAACATATATGGCAATAGAGAGAGCTGTAAAACTATTAGAGGAATATGCAGAAGGTGAGCCTCTAAAAGGAACTCTAGAATATAACAAAGAAGACATGGCAGACAGAAAAATAGAAATAACATGTCAAAATATCAACAAACTATTAGGAGCACAAATAGAAGAAAAAGAAATATTAGACATATTTAGAAGATTAGGATTCAAAACAGAGGAAAATGGAGAAAAAATAACAGTATCAGTTCCAAGAAGAAGACTAGATATTTCTATAAAAGAAGACCTAATAGAAGAAGTTGGACGTATATATGGTGTAGACAAAATAGAGGCAAAAGTTCAAGTTGCTCCGATAAAAAAAGGAAGCTACGACAAAACAACAAGAGAAATTAGACACAAAATGATGGATTTGGGACTAAACGAAACATTATCATATGTACTTGTAAATGAACAAGAAGCAAAAACGTTTACAAATGACAGCTCAGTAGAAGCAATAAAATTGTTAGCACCACTTACAGAAGATAGAAGTACCTTGAGATGCTCAATATTATCATCGCTATACAAAATATATCAATATAATGTAACACATTATAACAAAAACGTGTCTGTGTTTGAAATAGGAAAGACATTCTATAAAAAACAAGAAGAATATAAAGAAGAAAATAAACTAGCTTGTTTAATGACAGGAGATTTCTATTATGGAATAAATACTAGAAAGCAAGTAGACTTCTATATCATAAAGGGAATAGCAGAAGAATTATTATATTTCTTAGGTTATGAAGGAAGATACAGTTTTGTAGTAAATGAAAATTTACCAGCAGAACTTCATCCGGGAGAATCAGCTTTTATAACAGTAAATAATGACACAATAGGAATAATAGGAAAGCTAAATCCAAAATTTGAAAAAGAACCAGTGTATGTACTAGAAATCAACTTAGATAAATTATTAGCAAAGAAAACAGGAAAAATGAAATATAAAGAAATTTCAAAATTCCCAACTGTAAAAAAGGATTTATCAATAATAGTAGACAATAAAGTACAATCAAGTGAAATAGCAACACAAATCAAAAAAGCAGCAGGTTCATTACTATTAAACAGTGAAGTATTTGATTTATATGCAGGAAAAGGAATAGGGGAAGGTAAAAAAAGTCTGGCATTTGCATTAACATTTGGTGCAAATGATAGAACGCTAACAAATCAAGAAATAAACGATGTTCTAGAAAAAATAGTAGATAGGTTATCAAAAATTGGAGAAATAAGACAAAAATAAACTATAAAATTTAAGACTCTAACTTACAGACGAGAATCTGAAAAGTTAGAGTCTTTTTATTTTAATAAATTTTTTAATTGAATATGTTATTCAATTAAAACTAACTAATCTTATATATAGCATAACTGTAAGGAAAAAGTCAATAGGTTAAAACAAAGAATTATAGGACTATGAAATAGTGGAAAACGCGAAAATCTTAGAAGGCAAATGGATTGCTCTTCTAAGATTTTTAATTAAATAACATATTCAATTAAAAAATCAAATAGTGGTTGAAAGATAGAACAAAATGTTTTATAATAAAATCACAAAAAACGAGAACAATAAATATGGACAAATGAAACTAAAAATCAAAAAACGTAGGAGGAAAAAAATCATGTTAAAAAAACAAAAGGGTATAACCTTAATCGCATTAGTAGTAACAATAGTTGTACTTTTAATACTAGCAGGAGTAACAATAAGTTTATTACTAGATGAAAACGGAATCATCACAAAATCAAAAGATGCAAGAAATGCAAACAGATCAGGAGCAATAAAAGAAGAAATAACATTGTGGAAAGCGGATAAATTTGCAGCGGACAATGGAGCAGGCTCGCACGAAAGTATGGACGACTTCTTAGCAAGACTAAAAACAAGAGGATTGATAAGTGATGAAGATATTGCAACAATAAAAGACACAAGAAAATTACAAGTAGGAAAAGAAACAATAGTATTCCCATCAGATGCAAAAACATTAGTGCAAGCATTTAAAGACAATGAAATAAAAGTAGGAGATTACTTAAACTACAACGACTATGTAGACGAAAGCAAAACATATACAACAGCAACAAACGAAAATGGCTGGGCAGACCAAAAATATACAGCAACAAAAAACACATATTGGCAAGTATTAGGACTAGATGAAACAGGCGAAAGATTAATGTTAATTTCACAAAGTCCAATAAAAAAAGAAATGAAAACAAGTGATACAGCAGAAGAATGGGAAAAAACACCATATTTAGTATTAAAAGGTGCATATGGCTATGTAAATTGTAAACAAATATTAAATAATGTAAGTGGAATATATAGTACAAGTTTAGGAAAAGCAGAAAGTCTAACAGCAGAAGAGATAAATAGATTAATAGGAGTAACAGTAGATTATAAAAATAAAACAGTATATGAAAACTCAGATCCAAGTACTAATATAGATAAAACTGGTTCAATAGGAAATCAATACACATATAAAGCAACTGATTATACACCAGAGAGTTATATAGATAATAGAAGACATGCGGCAGAGGGAGAAAAGACAGAGCCAGCAACAGCATATTATTATGAATGGGATAAGTTAACAATACCTGAACCATTAAAAACAATGTTATTTAGTGGAACAGCAAGCGATGCAAATTATGTAAAAGCTTACTGGTTAGCTTCCTCTGGAGTTTGTGTTAATTCAGAACGTGCTTATTTTGGGCCTGGCAATGTTGTTGACGGTTTTCTTGCCTCTGACCGTAGATTGTTCTATTCATATGGTTATTGGCGTGCAGGTAGTTTAGCAGTTCGCCCTGTAGTTTATTTAAATTCTGAAGTTACATTAGAAGATTTGCAAAAAATAACTGATCCAGAAGATGAGTGGTCAACATACTCAAATACACCACTTGTTGTGAGCGGAGAGGCAACAAATGGGGAAGCAGGAAACCACGGAACTGAATCAGGTGGAGAAACTGGTCCAAACTTATAAAAGCTAATCAAAAAAATGAAATGTAAAACATAAACAGCAAAAGTAAAGAAGAACTTGAAACTTCTTGACTTTTGCTGTTTCTATTTATTTTTCGATTTATAAAAATAAAAATCTCCAAAAACCAGCAAAAATTGCAAGTGCTTGTCGAACTTTGACGTACGATTTTGCTGGACAAGTAGCTACTTTCAGTGTATAATTGTCTTGGGGAAAACAAATAAAAAACAAAAAAGTTTTACCAATAGGTTGAAAAGTGATTCGATATTTGGTAAAATAAGAAAGGAGACAGATGAGTAGAAATAATGAAGAAGGAGAATATCTTTCTCAACAAGAAATTGATGCGATAATAGATGAAATTATAGAAAACGAACCAGTCCCAGCAGTAAAAGAACATTTAATAAAATAT